>WNFI01428194.1_pt1 | contig 19336 bp, 11 predicted proteins | sample 5400471 | NCBI WGS metagenome assembly WNFI01 (sample SAMN13153348, study PRJNA577476) | soil metagenome | isolation source: 100 cm saprolite on Douglas fir-dominated hillslope | place: USA:California | collected 2013-09-17 | reverse complement strand
AGAAGAATAAATAGTATCCTAATCTAATGACTTTATCTGGTCAGACCAATTTCTCCGGAGTTTATAACGATTAATTAACCTGGAAGAAGCATCCTTTAAAAACGAATAAGCCTATAAAATTTTGTGGGTAGTGAAAAAGCTGCTAAATTTAATAGCAACGAGCCTGCCATATTTAATTTCACCATTCCCATTCCCAGTCTATGGCAATACGCGTCGCAATCAATCATAAAACGAGTTATCAGTACGATCGTTTGGTCTCTTTATCCCCGCATGTGTTCCGGCTGAGGCCGGCAGCTCATTGCCGTATCCCCATTGAAGCTTATTCATTTAAGATCTTTCCCAGGGAACATTTTATCAACTGGCAGCAGGACCCTTTCGGGAACTACCAGGCCCGTGTGGTCTTCCCTGAAAAAACGCGGGAGCTGCGGGTGGAAGTGGAGATCATCGCCGATATGGTGGTCATCAATCCTTTCGATTTCTTTGTAGAGGAGTATGCGGAAAAATATCCTTTTACTTACCAGGGTGAGCTGGCCAAGGAACTGGCGCCTTACCTGGAAGTAAAAGAGCAGGGCCCCCTGCTCGATTCTTTGCTGGCCGGTATCGACAAAGGGGAAAAGACCATCAATGACTTTTTGGTTTCCATCAATCAGAAGATCTACCAGACGGTCAATTATTCCGTTCGCATGGAAGTGGGCGTACAGACCTGTGAAGAAACCCTGGACCGGGCCATCGGCTCCTGCCGGGATTCGGCCTGGCTGTTAGTGCATGTCTTAAGACGTCTGGGATTGGCGGCGCGTTTTGTGAGCGGCTACCTGGTGCAGCTGACGGCCGATGTCAAAGCCCTGGACGGCCCCTCCGGACCAGCGGCCGACTTCACGGACCTGCACGCCTGGACAGAAGTCTATATTCCCGGCGCCGGATGGATAGGACTCGATCCCACTTCCGGCCTCTTTGCCGGAGAAGGGCATATTCCACTGGCGGGCACACCCGATTATACGAGCGCCGCCCCCGTTACGGGCGCCACGGATAAATGTGAAACTACTTTTGAATTTTCCAATACCGTCACCCGCCTCCATGAAGATCCACGGGTGACCAAGCCCTATACGGAAGAGCAGTGGACAGCTATTCAGGCCGTAGGGCTCCAGGTGGATGAAGATCTGGAACGGGAAGATGTGCGTATGACCATGGGCGGGGAACCCACCTTCGTCTCTATCGATGACATGGAATCCGCCCAGTGGAATACGGATGCCGATGGCAAGCAAAAACGTATTTTGTCCCATGATCTTATTTTTCGGTTGCGGGAACGGTTCGGCCCGGATGGGATGCTTCATTACGGTCAGGGTAAATGGTATCCCGGCGAGCCATTGCCCCGCTGGCAATATGGCCTTTACTGGAGGAAAGATGGTTATCCCATCTGGAAGAATACCCGCCTGATCGCGCATGAAAAGACCAAGGCGCAGGCTACACACGAAGATGCGGACAACTTTATAACAGAACTGACACGGCACCTGGCGGTCAGCGCGAGAAATATCAGCCCTGCTTACGAAGATGCCTACTATTACCTGTGGACCGAAGGGAAATTACCGGCCAACATCGATCCCTTTGGAATAAGGATGAAAGAGCCGGCCGAACGCAGGACCCTGATGCATTTATTGGATAAAGGGTTGGATAAGCCGGTGGGTTACGTGCTTCCCCTCAAATGGGACCATTGGAATAATTCCTGGCAAAGCTGTGAGTGGTTGATGAACAGACCCCGTTTGTTCCTGGTGCCCGGCAATTCTCCTATCGGGCTCCGCCTGCCATTGGACTCCCTGCCTGAACTGGCAAAAGACAATGAAGAAGAAAGGACGGAGCGTAGTCTTTTTGAAGAATTACCGGAGCTGGCGGCTTATCATGAGGCCATCGGAAGCAGGTATGGACTGGTGACCGAACATCCGGCCCCATCTTATAAGATCCATCACCAGTCAACGGCAACCGATGAACCAAAAGGCAGCTCCCTCAAAGAGAAGGCCGCCGATAAGGCCAGGTCTGTCGCTTTCGAAGTCCCCGTTATCAAAACGGCTTTATGTGTGGAAGCCAGGGACGGCATCCTGTACGTCTTCCTGCCTCCGCTTAAATACCTGGAACATTATCTGGACCTGGTCGCTTCTATCGAAGCCACTGCCTTGAAATTGAACCAGCCCGTTCGGATCGAGGGCTACGAGCCGCCCAGGGATTACCGGGTAGAAAGATTGGTGGTATCGCCCGATCCGGGTGTGATAGAAGTGAATATACATCCTTCCGCCAACTGGAAGGAACTGTCGCATAATATCACCACTTTATATGAACAGGCCCGGCTGTCCAGGCTGGGTACGGAAAAATTCATGCTGGACGGAAGGCATACCGGAACGGGCGGCGGCAATCATATCACGATCGGCGGAGCCACTCCCTCCGATAGCCCCCTGCTGAGAAGGCCGGACCTGCTTCGTAGCCTGATCACGTTCTGGCAGCATCATCCGGGATTGTCCTATTTATTCTCCGGCTCCTTTATCGGACCGACCAGCCAGGCGCCCCGTATCGATGAAGGCCGAGATGAAAAATTATACGAAATGGAAATAGCCTTCAGCCAGGTGCCGGAAGAAGGCTTTATCCCTTTCTGGATAGTGGACAGGATCTTCCGGCACCTCCTGACGGATATTACCGGTAACACCCATCGCTCTGAGTTTTGCATCGATAAATTATATTCCCCCGACAGCTCTTCCGGGCGGCTGGGCATCCTGGAATTCCGCGCTTTTGAAATGCCGCCGCACCGCCAGATGAGCCTGGTGCAGATGTTGCTGATCAGGGGCCTGATAGCCTGGTTCTGGAAGACCCCTTACAAACATGGACTGGTAAGATGGGGCACCGAGCTGCATGATAAATTCATGTTGCCGCATTTTGTACAACAGGATCTGAAAGAGGTGGTCGAGGGATTGAACAGCGCAGGTTATCCTTTCCAGGAAGAGTGGTTCGCCCCCTTCCTGGAATTCCGTTTTCCTCATTACGGCACCGTCCGGATACGGGATATGGAAATGGAGATCCGCATGGGCATCGAGCCCTGGCATGTCCTGGGAGAAGAAGTGACCGGTACGGCAACGGCCCGTTACGTGGATTCTTCCCTGGAAAGAATAGAGGTGAAACTGAGAGGATTCAATGGCGCGAGATATGTGTTGTTGTGCAACGGCAATAGGGTACCGCTGCGGGAGACGCCGGTAAAAGGGGAATATGTCTGCGGCATTCGCTACCGGGCCTGGCAGCCTTATTCCGCCCTGCATCCCACCATCGGCATTGATACGCCCCTGGCCTTCGATATCGTGGATACCTGGAACAGCCGCTCCATCGGCGGTTGCACGTATTACGTCTCGCATCCCGGAGGCAGGGGATATGAGACTTTCCCTGTCAACAGCTACGAGGCGGAATCACGACGGGGCAGCCGGTTCGGGATTACCTCTCATACCCAGGATGTGCTGCCTTCCAGGACCTATTTCACCGGCCTGCAGCGGTATATAGAACAGAACAGGCAGCCCTTCTTCTTCGATGCGCCACCCCCACAGGTGAACCGGGAATATCCCTGCACGTTGGACATGCGGCAATTCTGGCGGAAGGATGGTGGCCCTTCGGGCTAGGCGCCCGTGGCGCCTATTCGCCTAACATCTACCGACACCGACAACCGGTGCGGTCCGCTGCTGACGATGACCCCTTTCAACGGGGTGATATCCGAATAGTCCCTGCCCCAGCCGATAACAAGATGCTGGTCTCCCGGGAACTGATTATTGGTGGGATCGAAATCGATCCAGCCGGTACCGGGGATAAATACGGAGAACCAGGCATGGGACGCATCTACGCCGATCAGCTTTTTCGTTCCTGCAGGAGGAATGGTCTCGATATAACCGCTTATATAACGGGCAGGCAGCCCCATCGACCGAAGGCAGGCAATACCCAGATGGGCAAAATCCTGGCAAACCCCCTTGCGGGCGCTCATGACTTCTGACAACGGAGTGGTGATAGTCGTAAAACCGGGCTGAAAACGGAAATCGGTGAAAATGCGCCGCATCAGCTCCCGGGTCGCTTCGAAAAGCGAACGCCCCGGCTGAAAAGACTGCAGGGCATAGGCGTTGATCTCCGGGTTGGCGGCCGTCAGGGGCGTTTCGGGGATATATTGCAGGACCTCTGCATAATCCGGTCCCGAAGCCGCTAAAGATTGTTTCACCTCTTCCCAGGAAATATGACTGTAAAGGTCGATCTCCAGGGCGGCGGATTTCGGTGTTATAATTTCAGAGCTGACCGTAACGGTAAGGGAAGTATGTTCCTGCTGGACGGCAAAATAGGTTACCTTATTGCCGAAGAAATCTTCATACTCATTGAGCACATCCGGTACCGGGTCGATGGTGACCTGCGTGTTCTTACAGGTTTGCTTGCCGGTGGACCGGGGGATCAGCCTCGCGATATTATGGCATAAGCTGACAGGCTCGTTGTAGATATACCGGGTTGTATGAGTGATTTTATAGTGCATAGGCGGGTTGTCGGCCGGATGAAAGATCAGTTATTGTCCGTTGCAAACAATTGAGTCTGCGTCTGGGCATGTTTAAAATAGGTCTTGGAAATAATATCGGGAATCGCTGAAAGGAGCGCCTGTATCTTTGACAGCAATTCCTCCAGGCAAGGATAGACCCTTTTAATCCTGTCGGGCCGCGATAAGAGATCCTTATCGGAAAGTTTTAACAGCGTATAGGCTTCCCAGATCAGTCTTTCATGTTCGGAAAGGGTATTTCCGGATTGTATCCGCGGAAGACCTGCCAGGTAGGTCTTCAATCTTTCTAGCTGGTAGATCAGGGACCTGGGATTATTGGGGTCGAGCAACATCAGGTCCAGCACCAGCGAAAGTTGCAGCGGCGCCCGGTACTTGTACCGGTAATTCACCAGGCTCTCATTACTGATCAGTACGGATTCCTGCAGGTCATACTCCACCTGCTCGTCATGCTGTTCGGTAAGGGTCACCCGAAGCATATTCACCAATAAAAGACTTTGCTCTATTTTACGCCCCGCGTCCAGCATGATCCAGCCTTGTTCCCGGGAAATGCTCTCCCTGTTCAATCCTATAAAGGCCACCATGGAAGTAATTAAGCTATCCAGAACACCCAGCATCCGAAGATGTCCGGGATTGGATATCCGGGCGGCGGCGGTCCATTGTTCTTCCATTCCCCGCAACACCCGCCAGGTATCGGTGGACCAATGTTCCCTGACTGCATAGACGGCCTGGTTGAAAAGAGAAAGATTACAGCTCAGGCTGCCTGTTCTTTTTTCGTCGAAGAGCGTATCTCTTAATTCCTTCGAGGAATGATGGATCCGTTCATCCGATTCCTCCATCTCTGCAAAACCCGGATAGGTAAAAGTATAGTGCGTAAGAGCTTGCAGCAAATGCAGACCGGAACGAATATCATTCCCGGCGATCAGCCTGTTGCCTTCCGTTACCCACTGCATGACGGTGCGTTGGAATCTTGCGTTGCCCAGCACCCTCTCGGTATACCGCCCTACCCAGAAAAGATTTTCCGCCGTATGGCTGGGGAGCGCACCCCCCGCAGCCGGAAGGGTAGAGGGGGACATGGACTGGGTCTGGCTGATCGTAGCCTGTGCCATCGCGTGCGGCGCCCATTCATCACGAACGGCCTGGGGACGCTCCGGTTCAGGGGAGATGATCCAGGTATCCTTGCTGATCCCTCCCGATTGGTTGGAGATCAGGAAATTGCCCTGGCCCGTCGAAGTGCGGGTAAGCCCGCCTGTCATGACGGCATAAGTATCATTATTACTGACCAGGAAACTTCGGAACAACGCATTGCGGGGCTCCAGTTTTCCATTGACCAAAGAAGGTGTAGAGGAGAAATTCACTTTTTCCTGACCTACGTAGAGATGGGGGTGTATCCTGATCTGCTGCTTCAGCTCCTGCAGCTGCTTTTCTGAAAGGGAAGCCGCATCTATGGAACTGCTTCCGGTGGAGTAACGGTAGATCCTTTTGATGACCAGTGATCGGATATGTTCCATGACATAGGCCATTTCCTTGGGCTGTCCGCACCACCAGGAGGCGATAGCGGGCAGCAGCAGGTTGGTGCCCAGAAAATACCGGGAAATCCCCTGCAGGAAAGGCATGAGGCCGGGATTCTCCAGGATGCTGCTGCCGAGGGGATTGGCGATGCTGACATGCCCGTACCGCACGGCGTTGAGAAGGCCTGGCACACCCAGCTGCGAATCTTCTTTTAATTCCAGCGGGTCACAATAGACATCGTCCACCCTGCGCAGGATCACATCTACCTTTTCCAGCCCGTTCATGGTCTTCAGCCAGACATAATTATCTTTTACGATGAGATCATTCCCCTGTACCAACGTGTAGCCCAGGATGGAAGAAAGATAGGAATGCTCAAAATATGTTTCATTGCCGGGACCCGGGGTAAGAATGACAATCCGCGGGTCTTGTTTTCGCCCGGGTGACATCTCATGGAGCGCCAGCCGGAGCGCGTCGAACCAGGCGGAAGTACGCCGTACTTTCAGCCCGTTGAATAATTCGGGCAGGATACGGGCCATGGCCATTCTGTTCTCCAATGCATAACCTGAGCCGGAAGGCGCCTGCGTACGGTCATTCACCACCCATATCTTTCCATCAGCGCCCCGGGCTATATCGGCCGCGTACAGCACCAGGGAATGTTTGCCCGGTAAGGGGATCCCTGCACATTGCCGCAGGAAGCCTGCATGGTGATAGACCAGCTCCATGGGCAGAAGACCGTTGCGGATCAGCTTTCGCTGACCGTAGATATCTTTCAGGATCATATCCAGCAGGGTGGCTCTCTGCACAAGCCCCGACTCGATGATCGTCCATTCTTCCTTACTGATCAGCAGGGGGATCAGGTCCAGCTTCCAGGGCCGGTTCATCCCCGCCGGATCTCCGTAAATATTATAGGTGACCCCGTTCTCTTTCAGCAGGCGAAGGATATCATTGTGGCGGTTTTGTACTTCTTCCTGCCCCAGTCCGCTGAAAGACTGGAAAAAAGTCTTCCAGAGAGGGCGAAAGTTGCCGTCTTTTTCCAGGGATTCATCGTAGGAATGATCACTATGGTAATGTTGAAGAAGAGCCTCTGTTGATATCATTGACATTCCACCTGCAGTTTAGTAATGTGCCGGTTCCGGAGACCGGGAGCGATTCGGATAAAATTACTAAATAATACGCAAAGTGGGGATTAGCGGGCAATTTCACTCTATTCCAAGGGATTTTATGCTCATTTCGAAGGCCGTATAGAATTTGAAAAGTCTTTCCTTGGCTTTTGGCAATTCCAGAATTCCCAGGCTGACATCGTCTATGATAGGGGTTAAATATTCCCTACGATAGTCGATGATAGGCTTGAAATTCAATCCAAGCGTATTAATATCTTCGAGTATTTTTTTCTGCAAGGGTAGAGTTCTATCTCCGTTGGGTAGAAAATTGTGTGTTTTAAAATCATATTCCAGGTAATGGAACGGATCGAATTTTGGTTTGTCGGGTTTTAATAAGCCGTGAACTGGTTTTTGCCCCTTTCTTTTTACGTTTACATCTCCATGCACCACAAAAAGATTATCCCATTCCCAACCCTTTTTCTTTTTCAGAGAAGGATCGTAGTGATCAAGATGCCCTAAAAAATCAAAATCTTTAAACCTGCCCGCATCCCAGTTCGCAGGAGCCAGTTCTTTGATATTTACAAGGTACATTTCAGTATAGGCGCAAAGTCCTTTTTGCACCCAAAGGAGGTTGGCGACTATATCATTATAATATTTATGGTCAGAGTCATAATTAGGATGATCCTTGCCGTCTTTATTCAGGCTATTCAACCACTTTTTGTACGCGGTAGCGAGTAGTAAATTCTTTTCGATCTTTCTCATCCTTAGTCCGTTTCAAAATTCCAGAAAAGTTTTCCGGCTAGATTCCGGTAATCTTTATAGACTTGTTTCGCATTTTCCGATTTGATCTCCCCTTTTTCTTTAAATTTTAATAGTTGATTTCTAAGCATTAAGACCTCTGTTATTTTTTCCGACCGGTCATGGGCATGAGTCTCCTCCAGGTCAAAGACCTTGCTCAACATCAGATCGTATGTTAAATAGGAGGGGATGATCGTATAATTGTCCACATGTCGCTCTTTACCTTCCGGGTAATATAGTTCCTGATAGACCTGACCTTCTTTGTCGAATTTTAATTCAACGATCTCCCAGGGTTCAAAACAGGAGGCTATAATAGGAGAATGGGTTGCGAAAAAGAATTGGGAATTTTTAGTCAATGATGTATAATAATCTATAATAAACTTTTGAAGGCTAGGATAGAGGGATCGCTCGGGTTCGTCACAGAGGATCAGGGTTTGATCTGGTTTTAATAGATAGAGAGGTAAGGCTGTCAGTAGAATTTGTTTGGTGCCTGTACTCAATAGATGGTAGGGGACTTCATTGCCATTAAAGTCTTCCAGTTTTACCAGACCGATATCGCTCTTGGCCTCGAAGCTAAAATCCCGTTTTATCCGGAGATTAATGTGTTTCAAGACCGGATCGAGGCATTCATCTGCTAGTTTATTAATAGGATTTTCCGCTTTTTTCTTCCAAACTTCCAGTTTGCGGACGGCTTTCCGAATGATATTTGCATTCGAATTGCTTTCAACCGCCACTTTGGCGATTTCCTGTTTTAATTTAATTTCTTCTTCCTGAAATTTTTGTATTTCTTCAAAGACTAAATTCCAGACATCTCCTACTTTATCTTTTGTAAAATCAATTACTTTTTTGCCTGACAATTTGGAGCCAGTAGATTCAAATTCATAATGGAGGTCGGCTGGAAAGAATATGAAAAAGGTTTTTATCTGCTTAAGAAAGGTATTATGCATTTTACTGCCTTCTTCATAGGGGATTTTTTCCCCTTTTATTCTGCCCTCTACCCATTTGTATTTATATTTTTCCTGATCTTGCTTTAAAACTATATCTACTTCAATATCGTCGAATTTTTTAGAAATCGATACGTTTTTGAACTCTTCAAAATTATAGTCTTTAAGCAAAGAATCTATTGTATGAGTATACCCCCCTATAATCTTCAAAAGCGTCGTTTTTCCCGTCCCGCTTTGCCCAATAATGCACACCTTATCCAAGGGCTCTCCTTCTTTGGGATGCCCTTTCGGATAGGTCAGGTCAATAGTAACATCCTTAAACTGATGAAAATCCTTTAATTGGACCTTGGTAATTTTCATATTTACAAAGTAATTAAAATAAAGGACGCAACGCACCAACCGGGCAGGGAACGGAGCCGCTGACCCTGCGGGAAAGACTGGCCGCCTTGCGCAACCTGCCCCGCTTTTTCCGGTTGGTGTGGGATACCAATCCCCGGATCATGATCGCTAATTCCATCCTTCGGATCATCCGGTCAGCTATCCCGGTAGCTATCTTATATGTGGGTAAATTGATTATCGACCAGGTCGTACAGCTCGCTAAGGCGCATCCCGGAGCCGCAGGCGGCGCTCATGGCCTCACAGGTCACACGGCCCTTACCGGAACGGCCGGTACCCATCATCTCTGGGAATTAGTGGCCCTGGAGTTCGGCCTCGCTATTTTTTCGGATGGTTTGAGTAGGGCTATTTCTCTGATGGATAGTTTGTTAGGTGATTTGTTCTCTAATTTCACTTCAGTACGTATCATGCGTCATGCCGCCGAGCTGGATCTCGACCAGTTCGAAGACTCCACCTTTTATGACAAGCTGGAAAGGGCCCGGCAGCAGACGACCGGCCGTACCGTTCTACTGTCCCAGGTCTTGAGCCAGGTCCAGGATCTGATCACGATGGCTTTCCTGGCCGTGGGGCTGATGGCCTTCAACCCCTGGCTCATTATATTATTGCTCATCGCCGTCATCCCTGCCTTTATGGGGGAGTCTTATTTCAATGACAAGACCTATGCGCTCAACCGCCAGCAGACCACCGAACGGAGAGAGCTGGACTATCTTCGTTACCTGGGCGCCAGCGACGATACGGCCAAGGAAGTGAAAATATTCGCTCTCTCGGATTTTCTCATCGATCGCTTTCGCGTACTGTCGGATAAATTCTACCAGGCCAACAGGGGCCTGGCCATTCGCCGTTCGGGCTGGGGCACTTTATTCGCCTTACTGGGGAGCGCCGGATATTATGCCGCCTATGTGGTGATCATCCTCCGGGCCATCAACGGCAGCCTTTCCATCGGGGACCTGACTTTTCTGGCCGGCTCCTTCCGGCAACTGCGCAGCCTGCTGGAAGGAATATTGACCCGCTTTACCAGCGTCTCGCAGGGCGCTATTTACCTTCAGGACCTCTTCGAATTCTTCGAGATCAAGTCCCGCATCATACGCTCCCCCCATCCCCGGCTTTTTCCACGTCCGATCCAAAAAGGCTTTCAGTTCGAGGATGTAGGTTTTCGTTATATGAACTCTGACCGCTGGGCCAACAGGCACCTGAGCTTTACCTTACAACCGGGAGAAAAACTGGCCCTGGTAGGGGAGAACGGAGCCGGTAAGACCACCCTGATCAAATTACTGGCAAGACTCTATGAACCCACGGAAGGCCGTATCTTACTGGACGGGGTAGATCTGCGGGAGTATGACCCGGAAGAGCTGCGCAGCCAGATCGGTATCATTTTCCAGGATTACCTTCGCTACCAGATGACCGTCGCTCAGAATATCGCGGTGGGCAATATTCCGAAAAAGGACGACCGGCCGTTGATCATAACGTCGGCGCAGCAGAGCCTGGCCGATGTCCTGACCGAAAGATTGCCGGATAAATATGACCAGGCGCTGGGACGCCGGTTTCGCCAGGGGGTCGAGCTCTCGGGAGGCGAATGGCAGAAGATCGCCCTGGCCAGGGCCTACATGCGGGACGCGCAATTGCTGATCCTGGACGAACCTACTGCCGCCCTGGATGCCCGGGCCGAATACGAAGTATTCCAGCGTTTTGCCGATCTGACCAAAGGCAAGTCCGCTGTACTGATCTCCCACCGCTTCTCCACCGTACGGATGGCCGACCGTATCCTCGTTTTGGAGAAAGGCGAGCTGATCGAGATCGGCAGCCATGAAGAGCTCCTGGAAAAGGATGGGCGTTACGCTGAATTGTTCCACCTGCAGGCGCAGGGATACCGGTGATAAAATGAGTTCCCGCAGCCTGCTTCAAGGTTGCTTCAAACTTTTTGCTGAAATAGCAGTCTGAAAACCTGTTATTTTTGTAATATATGAAAGTTCTTATCATAGAAGATCACCAGGAGCTGGCGCGGAACATTCATGATTTTCTGGCCCGGGAAGGTTATATCTGCGAATTATCCAATACCATCGACAGCGCCCAGGAAAAGCTGGCATTATTCCAGTATGATTGTATCCTGCTGGACATCGGATTGCCGGACGGCAATGGCATTAGTCTACTGAACCTGATCCGCTCCGAACATAAGGAGAGTAATGTGCTGATCATCTCCGCCAGGAATGCGCTGGACGATAAGATCATCGGCCTGGAAAAAGGAGCCGACGATTATATCACCAAACCTTTTCACCTGGCGGAATTGCACGCCCGTATCCGGGCCGTTTACCGCCGGAAGAACCTGGGAGGAGCCAATATCGTCGAATTCAACGAGATCAGCCTGAACACGGATACTTTTGAAGCCAGGATCGGTACAACGCTCCTGGATACTACCCGGAAGGAGTTCGACCTCTTATTGTATTTCCTCGTCAATAAGAATCGGGTGCTCTCCCGGCAATCCATCGCGGCCCATCTCTGGGGGGATTATACGGATAACCTGGCCAATTTTGATTTTGTGTACCAGCATGTAAAAAACCTCCGCCGAAAGATCAGCAGCGCAGGTGGAATGGATTATATAAGTACGGTATATGGACTGGGGTACAAATTCAATTCACATAAACACGAGCCTGAGTAAGGCAGATTATGAAGCTGACCAATAAATTCACACTTTGGTATTTCGGTATTATGCTGGTAGTGCTGCTGATAGGAGGCGCTATCGTCTACCACGAGATCCAATGGAAAATAGGCCGCGTGGAAGTGGTCAGGCACCAGCGGCTGAATGACATTATTGCCCAACAGATCCGGTCGGGCGGCGATTATTCCGATCATCCGACCCGCAAACGGGCTACCGTGACCCTGATCCCCGCCGACTCCATTCCCAAAGGCATCTCTTCTTATTACACCCGGGGCACGGGCTGGAACCCGGAATTCCAGGAGAACGAATACCGGCTGGTGGTAACGTCTTTTTATACGATCGGCGGCCGGCATTACCGGATCTCTACCTATTCCTTTATCCCTTCCTTTTATCAATTGCTGCCCGGGGTCGTGGATTCCTTCAAATGGATCCTGCTCCTGCTGCTGGTGCTGGTGGGCATATCCGGACGACTGATCTCCAAATATATCCTGGCCCCCTTTAAACGCACCCTTCGCGTCATCCAGTCCTTCGACCTCAAAAAAAAGGAACCCATCCGGCTGCCCGGTACCCGCACTTCCGAATTCAGGGAGCTCAATGAGTTCCTGGTAAAAATGACCGACGAGGCCCTGGAAGATTACCAGTCCCTGAAAGAGTTCACCGAGAACGCCTCCCATGAACTGCAGACCCCGACCGCGATCATCCGGGGTAAGCTGGAACTCCTCATGGAATCGGATATCCGGGATGATCAGGCTATCCTGATCGCCGAAATGCAGAATGCCCTGGAACGGCTCTCCCGCATCCACAGCTCCCTGACCCTGCTCACCAAACTGGAAAACCATGAATATGAAGCAACAACCCCCATCTGTTTCAGCGCGCTGACCAGGGAGATCCTGAACGCTTTCGATGAGCTTATTGAAATGAAAGACATAGACTTACAAATAAGTATTGAAGAAAATATTTACCTGCCTTTGCATGCCGCCCTGGCCGATCTGCTGCTGACCAATCTCGTGAGCAATGCGATCCGTCATAATATTCCGCAGGGCAGGATCCGGGTGAACCTGAGCAAAGCAGGACTGGTGATCAGTAATACCGGAAGGGAGCCCGGGGTGCCGACCGTGGAATTATTTGAACGGTTCAAAAAAGGGAATCCCCGTGGCGATTCCATCGGCATCGGCCTCGCTATCGTACGCCAGATCTGCGATATGATGAATTTTAATATCGTGTATGAATATACCTCCGGCTGGCACCATGTAGCGATCAGCTTTCTTTCTCCGGCGCCGGCTTCAAAATTACTTCAAAATCTTGAAGTCCCTTTACAGACGACATTGCAGCCATAGGATAGTACCAGATCTATGAACAGGAGCTCTTCCTGTCAGGCTGATCTCAAACCTGAGAATCATCTCCCTGTCGTCCTATGAATTGAATAAAATAAAATTGTTCATCTATCATGTCAAAAAACCTCGTTTTAGGTCTGTCATGGGCCTTGTTCTTCAGTATAATTACCGGTAAGGCGAATGCCCAGGCGCTGTCTCTTAAGGATGCCGTGCAGACGGCTCTTACCAATTACGGTACCATCCGTGCCAAGGCAAACTATGCCAAAGCATCCCAGGCCAATGTCACCGAGACAAAAAGGGAATACCTGCCGGACCTGAATATTTCCGCCCAGCAGAGCTATGGAACGGTAAACAGTCAGTACGGCCCTTTAGCAGCCTACAAGGTTCCGGGTGTATCCTCCGCAGGTCCCATCCTGGCCAACCAGAACTGGAATGCCGCTTTCGGGGCCCTGTACCTGACCAATGTCAACTGGGATTTCTTTGCATTCGGCCGGGCAAAGGAAAAGACCAAAGTGGCGCAAACCATCTTAAAGCGCGACCAGGACGACCTGGAGCAGGAGCGTTTTCAGCAAAGCGTCCGGGTCTCCGCCACCTACCTGAATTTACTGGCCGCCCAGCGACTCACCCTTTCCCAGCAGAATAACCTCGACAGGGCCCAGTCCTTTCAGGCCCTGGTGGTAGCCCGGGCGAGCCACGGCCTGAACCCCGGGGTGGATTCATCCCTGGCCAATGCAGAAGTGTCGAATGCCAAAATAGCCCTGACGAATGCCATCGAATTCCAGCAGGAAGAGGCCAATCAACTGGCTCAGCTGATGGGTATCCCTCCTGCGGAATATGTACTGGATAGCCTCTTCTTATCCAGGATCCCCACGGCGCTCAATACCCCTTCCGCGCTGCCGCTGAACCAGCACCCCCTGTTGAAATATTTCCAGGAGCGTATTAACGTCAGTAACGAGGAGGCCAGCTATTTGAAGACCTTTAATTACCCTACTTTTTCCCTGTTCGGCGTCATGCAGGACCGGGGATCGGGTTTCAATTATAATTACGGAACACAATTCCCGGACGCCTATACCGGCAATTACCTGAAAGGGGTGAGTTTCGGACGGGCGAATTACCTGCTGGGCATTGGCATGGTCTGGAACCTGACCAGTCCCCTGCGTGTTCATCAGCAGGTGGTATCCCAGCAATATACTTCGCAGGGCCTGCAGGAAGAATATGGCCTGATCGATAAACAACTGGCAGCTCAGTTGGCGCTGTCGCAGACGAAGATCAAGAACGCCCTCGATAATTACCGGGAAGCGCCCATTCAGGTCAGGGCCGCCTCCGATGCCTATACGCAAAAAAGTGTCCTGTATAAGAATGGGCTCGCCACGATCGTGGATGTGACAACGGCCCTGTTCACTCTCAACCGTGCTGAGACGGACAGGGATATCGCCTTCAATAATGTCTGGCAGGCCTTGTTGTACAAAGCCGCCGCCAGCGGCGATTTTGGATTATTTTTTAATGAGTTTTAACTGGACCTGCCCGAAACCCGAAACCAGAAATTGTATTAATTTTTTAATATGGGATTAATCAGAAGCGCGCTTAGAAAACCTATTACCATCTTAGTATTGGTGGCCGGCATGCTATTTTTCGGGATCAGCGCTGTTCGTAGCATCAAGATCGATATCTTCCCGGATATGAACCTCCCGGTGATCTATATCTCCCATCCCTATGGTGGATTTACGCCGGATCAGATGGAAACCTATTTCGGCAAGCAATACGTCAACCTCTTATTATATGTCGGCGGTGTGAAGAGCATCGAAACAAAGAATATCCAGGGATTGACCCTGATCAAACTTACTTTTTACGAAGGCACCAACATGGCGCAGGCGGCAGCGGAGGTGACCGCCTATACGAACCGGGCGCAGGCCAGCTTCCCTGCGGGTTCCCAACCGCCTTTTATCCTGCGTTTCGATGCCAGTACCCTCCCGGTAGGGCAGCTGGTGCTGAGCAGCCCCTCCCGCAGTAATAATGAGCTGCTGGACCTGGCCAATATTTATGTCCGGGCGTCCTTCAGCACGGTACCCGGCCTGGTGGCTCCGGCTCCTTTCGGGGGTAATGTCCGGACCATTGTCATCAAGGCGGACCCTGATCTCATGCGTTCCCACAACCTGACGCCCGACCAGCTCGTAGAGGCGCTTCGCAATAACAACCAGGCCCTTCCATCCGGTAACGTGCGTATCGGCAATATGAACTATTTCACGCCTACCAATTCCACGATCGAGACGGTAAAGGATTTCGGAAATATTCCTATCTACACTTCCGGCGTTCAGAACCTCTACCTGAAAGATGTGGCCTCGGTGGAAGACGCCGCCGATATCACCGCCGGTTATGCGCTGATCAATGGCAAACGTTCCGTCTACCTGCCCATTACTAAATCAGCTTCCGCCAGTACCTGGGAAGTGGTGCAGAACCTGAAGAAAGCTATTCCGCGGTTCCAGGCAGCCTTGCCGGAAGACGTGAAGCTTAACTATGTATTCGACCAATCCGTTTATGTGATCAATGCCGTTAAGAACCTTTTGACAGAAGGAGCCATCGGGGCCATTCTCACGGGTCTGATGGTGCTGCTGTTCCTGGGAGATGCCCGGGGGGCCTTCATCGTAATTCTGACGATACCCATCTGCGTTATCTCCGGGGTCCTGTTCCTCAACTTGTTTCACCAGACCATTAATATCATGACCCTCAGCGGTCTGTCCCTGGCGATCGGTATATTGGTCGATGAATCCACTGTCACCATTGAGAATATACACCAGCACCTGGCCATGCACAAGCCCAAATCGCTGGCAATCTGGGATGCCTGCAGGGAGATCGCTTTCTCCAAATTGCTGATCCTGCTCTGTATATTGGCGGTGTTCGCCCCGGCCTTTACCATGAGCGGTATCCCCGGCTCCCTGTTCCTGCCACTGGCCCTGGCCATTGCGTTCTCCATGATCACTTCTTATTTCATGGCGCAGACCTTTGTGCCCGTTCTGGCCAACTGGGTCATGAAGGGGCATCATAAAAAAGGACAGTTTGCCACTGATGATGAAGAGTTCAGGGCCTCCGGCCTTACTGCCGCCGATGAGGCGGATGCTGCAGAAGAAAAGCACAAGGCATTGGAACATGGTTCGGGTAAAGACGGGAAACTGACAGGTTTCGAAAAATTCAGGAACCGTTTCCTCCGCTTCATGGACCGGGTATTTCCTTTCCGGGCGCCGATCGCCATCGCTTATATCCTGCTTGGGTTGGGCGGAGCATACCTGCTGATCAACAGCATCGGCCGGGACGTATTACCCAAGTCCAATTCCGGACAATTCCAGGTCCGTCTCCGCGCCCCCGATGGCACCCGTATCGAAAGGACCGAAGAATATGTGATCAAGACCCTGCATGTCCTGGATACGATAGTGGGACATGACAATATCGAGCTCACTTCGGCCATGGTAGGTATGCATGGCGGGCAGTTCTCCACCAACCCGATCTATCTGTTCATGGCGGGACCGCAGGAGAGTGTGTTGCAGGTCAGCCTGAAAGAAGACTACAAGGTGAAAATGGATGACCTGAAAGAAGCCTTCCGGCATAAGCTGGCCGCCGATGTGCCGGAGTTCAAAGTGTCCTTCGAGCCGATCGAGCTCACCGATAAGATCCTCAGCCAGGGTTCTCCGACGCCGATCGAAGTGAAGATCTCCGGGAAAAATAAAAAACTGAATGAAGAATATGCGAAGAAGGTCATCGCTCAGCTGCAGCAGATATCTTATCTGCGGGACCTGCAGATAGGCCAGGCTACACGCTATCCAGCCATCGATATCAATATCGACCGGGAACGGGCAGCCCAGTTAGGGACGAATGCCGCGGTTATCAGCCGTTCGCTGATCGCAGCCACCTCCTCCTCCCGTTTTACTGAAAAAAATGTATGGCTGGATCATAAAACGAATCTTTCCTATTTCGTACAGGTGCAGGTACCGGAGAATAAAATGACCAGCCTGCATGATATCGGGGAGACGCCTGTCCAGCCGAACGCACCCCGCCCCCTGTTAAGCGATGTCGCTTCCCTCACCATTGATTCCGTCTACGGGGAAAATGATAATATCGGGGCGACCCCTGTCTTGTCCGTGACGGCCAACCTTAATAAGATGGACCTGGGAAGAGCTTCCACGGATGTAAAGAAGGCCGTAGCCTCCCTGGGACAGCTGCCCCGCGGCCTCAATATCGAGACCAAAGGAATGGTGGGGGTGCTGACGGATACGCTGGACAGCCTGCAGACAGGGCTGCTGGTAGCGATCGTCGTGATCTTCCTCATGCTGGCTGCCAATTTCCAGTCCTTTAAAGTTTCCCTGGTAACCCTCTGTACCGTACCGGCCGTATTGCTGGGCTCGCTGGCACTGCTCATGCTGACGGGTTCGACGCTCAACCTGCAGTCCTATATGGGCATGATCATGTCCGTAGGAGTATCCATCTCCAACTCCGTATTGCTGGTGACTAATGCCGAGCAATTACGAATGCATTCCGGTAATGCCCTTGAGGCTGCCCGTGAATCAGCCGCCGTTCGTATGCGGCCGATCCTGATGACCAGCGTCGCGATGGTGGTAGGGATGATCCCCATGGCCTCGGGCTTTGGGGAAGGAGGCGATCAGGCAGCTCCGTTGGGCCGTGCGGTCATCGGAGGATTGATAGCCTCTACTTTTGCCGCCTTATTTATTCTGCCGCTTATATTTGCCTGGGTACAGGGTAAGACATCTATTGCGTCCGTATCCCTGGACCCTTCCGATAAAGAAAGTAAACACTACATACCGTCATTATATGAACAAAATGAGAAATAACCGGACCTCTATTGCCCTTTTTGCTGTGCCTGCGTTGCTGATAGCAATCTTGTTCAGCAGTTGCTCCTCTTCGGATGGCGAGGGCAAGGAGAAAAAAGAAAATAAAGAAGCAACGGCCGATAAAGCCCCTGCTCCTGCGGAGACCTTTGCCCTGCAGAAGGGACGGCTGTCCACGACCCTGTATGTTCCGGGCGAGCTGATCGCCTACCAGCAGGTAGACCTCTATGCGAAAGAGAATAGTTTCGTAAAAAAACTATATGTCGACGTGGGGTCGGAAGTACGGGAAGGACAATTGCTGGTCACGATGGAAGCGCCTGAACTGACTTCGCAACTGGCCAGCGCCCAGTCCAGGGTGAAATCGCAGGAAGCGATCTATATCGCCAGCAAGTCCAACTATGACCGCCTGGTAGAGACCAGCAAGACCCCCGGGACGATCTCCCAGAATGATATCGATCAGGCGGATTCGCGCCGGAAATCGGATCTGGCCCAATGGGATGCTGCCAAATCCGCTTACGCTGAAGTGGCGGAGACCCTGAAATACCTGGAGATCAAAGCTCCCTTCAATGGTGTGATCAGCGCGCGTAATGTCAACCCCGGCGCCTATGTAGGACCCTCCGGCAAGGGTTCGGACTTGCCCCTTTTCACGCTGCAGGAGCAAAAGCATTTACGCCTGGTGGTCTCCATACCGGAAGCCTACACGGGTTACCTGACGGATCGCGACGAAGTGAAATTCAGCACGAAGTCCCGGCCCAGTGAAATATTTCATGCGAAGGTCAAACGCCTGGCCGGCGCTTTGGACAATCGTCTTCGCGCCGAACGTATCGAGATGGATGTAATCAACAACGATAAGAAATTACTGCCGGGTATGGTAGCGGAAGTAAATGTGCCATTGCCTGCCAGAGATAGTACTTTTCTCGTACCGGCGACGGCAGTGGTCAATTCCACGGAAAGAGTATTCGTTATCCGGGTCGTCGATCATAAGGCGCAGTGGGTCGATGTGAAAAAAGGACGGGAAGAGGGTGGAAAGACAGAGATCTATGGCAAACTGGATGAAGGGGATCAGATCATTAAAGTAGCCAGCGAAGAGCGCAGGGACGGATCGCCGGTCCACTAAAGGAACTAAAAACCCGCAGCCCTACGGCGCCCGTAATTTCCGAAAAGGCAATAATCCCTGCTGCTAAGGGATTATTGCCTTTTCTCATACTGTTATATAGT
>WNFI01037834.1_pt1 | contig 19336 bp, 25 predicted proteins | sample 5400471 | NCBI WGS metagenome assembly WNFI01 (sample SAMN13153348, study PRJNA577476) | soil metagenome | isolation source: 100 cm saprolite on Douglas fir-dominated hillslope | place: USA:California | collected 2013-09-17 | reverse complement strand
GAATGGCGCTACTTTACGTCAACTAGTGCCAAATTGCGACATGAGGTAAACTGGAATTACGTACCAACAGTCGTGAACATATCACCCTCAGTGACAAATCTAAAGACCGAAAACGCGGGCTGCCCACAAACCTTCAACAATCCCGGTCAGTAGGTAAAACAGATGCAGATGCATAACTTACAACAGCCAAAATGATCAAGAATCCAAGTATCCACCAGCTATTTTGCCATATAGCCCATGTTCTCATTGCGAGGATAACTAGTAGGTATCTGAGCCATATGATCAGCAACGATGTAAGAGACGCTCACTCTCTGAACTTAGGATAGTGATGACCTTGGTGATGACGCTCAGAGAGGTCATCAGAGAGGTGGCCTCCAGCTTCACCGCCAGCTACCAGAAAGTAATCAGCCTGGTTTCAGGGCTAAAGTTGGATCAAAGTAGTGAAACACACCTGAATCAGACCCACAACGGCACTTGAAAGTGCAGGGTATCGCGCAAGTACGAATAGCATTCGTACATAGATGCCTTTGCCCCGACACCAGAGCCAATCCAGCTACCTCAGGGGAACGTCGGCCACACTCATGGTCAGTGAAGGGGAAGAGGAAATACACAGAAAAAAGTGCACCTCGTCGCCGCTTGTCAACAGCCAGTCATAATACTGTATGAAATAATGAGAGCAGACAGATATTAGGGTGGCGTATATCATGGGAATGTGCCACCGTGACTTACGATCAACGCTGCACTCGTAACTAATCCATCCAGAAGTTGGTCGTCAGCATAGAACCGTGACAATGAGCAACAGCTCAAGCACAACAGGCTCACCCTGTATATTCTGCCAGTGGTGGCGAAGAGAAAAGTGAATTTATACATAATAGTGGACCAATGTTCGATCTGCGCGAGACGCCGAGATCTGTAGTACGCACTGTGGAGAGTCGGTAATTCTTGGAGCAATTGAATGAATATATTCCAGCAGTGTCGCCAGTGACTGGATTTGACATCGAATTACGTTCCAACACAACCCAGAAGTCTGCGCGTTCAATTCTGTCGTGTAGGGGCTTGCCTTAGTCTGAGGACGAGGATTATGGCAGGCCGAGAGAAGGGGCAAGGAACGCAGCACAGAGGGAGGTATCTCAGCAGCTAACATATAAATGATGTTGCGGAAATGAACAGGGCGGTGTTGATGGAGTCCAGGGGGGAGAGGCCGGAGCGCTTCAACGCTCCAACTGCATCAGCATGCTCCGCCAACTAAATCCATTCTTCAATGCTTCAAGGTTCTCCCTTTCCCACTCTCCTATTCACCTACCTTTTTTTATCTTTTCAATGCAATTGCTCTAAGTCCGACGCCCGCCATCCGGTTGGTTGCAGCCTTCAATCGCACTCGCGGTCCTCGTCCTCTTCACCTTCAGGCGCACATCCTCCGCCTTCTTCTCCAAAGACTTGGCATCAAAGCGTTCCACCATCCGACTTCTTTCACAGTCAATGTTCCACGCGCCGCCGTATTCGTAACAGGTGTGTTACTAGATCCAGACACACATCAGGCCTTTAATGCCCGAGTCACGCATTTCGAAGTCTCGAAGGACAGCCTCCCGCGTTTTGTGCATCAATTTCATCCGCAAACGTCCGAGATAGTTGACGTTGAATTTCATCGGGAAATCTGCAAACTTATCAACTTTTCGACTTTTTAAGCTCAGAAGCTAAAAGTGAAAAACCTGGGACTCAGGCATGCCAGATGAATGTCGAGTTTTCAATCCTTGTGTGCTCTTCGAATTTTGATGCAACCATCACAGTGAGTGAGAAGAGATTTGGGCCATGACGTAATCCAATTTGTTCTCAACCAACCAATCATAGCTGACTGATTTGGGTTACATAAAAAAGGTCATATTGTCAACGAGCCAAAAAAACACATCAGCATGTGTCGATGTTAACTTCTTCACTTTTTATTTATTTTTCCCAAGTCAAAAAGTTTTTGCACAATTTACTGATGGCCGATCGACAAGCGACTTGGACATGGTACGTGTACATTAAGGGGGACGCACCCTAATAAATAGTAATAATTGCACTGTAAACAGACCAAGTCCCAGGTCTGCGTGCCTCTATTGATAAAGGTACTGTGTGTACGGCACACTACTTGTACTGCTAGCATACTGTTTGTTACCGTGGGATTGAGCTAGCCCGAGTCCCGTTCTACTGTAATTCTACTGTCCCATCCGGGTCAAACCTAATTTCACGCCCATTTTCACCTATATCGGTGGGTAGTAGTGTATAAACAACGCCTTGCCTCAACACCCTGCCAGTGTGTAGCACGATTCGCGTCGATAGTATGCTATGCATCGTCGTCTGCAACCTAAAACGACAGCTCCAGCGCTGTACAGGCTCAACGGGTTGACAACCATCATGACTTACTGTGTAAACCCAACTCGTATTTGCGAATCCTTCAAGTATAAACGTACAGTATCAGTGAATTGTTGTCGTGATGGTCAAAAAATACCTACAGAGGCATGCAGCGACAATATGACGTTCAGTATACCTATATCTAGATAACGACATGTCAACAACCACGTTGGACAATGAAAGAGGAACACTCAACGAAGCATGAAAACAAAATACATAATGCCTGGCCAAACATGGGCGTCAGCCAACCACATCAGGACAATGAGAGGCCGAACACCAGACCATCGATCCAAAGTACTTTCAACAACTTTGATTTTGGTGTTGGGGCCGTGGCATCCGTATATGATAGTAGGACCTTGTACAGAGTCAAAACCAATACAGCTGCCTGGTGTTAACCACGACAGACAACGACGACAGAGGACCGAACGAACCAGTTTCAAATACTATGATACTAATATAGGGTACAACCCACGCCCGGTCGACGGCACTCATCAAAACACGACATCGTTGCTCCATGTTGCTCGCGAATGGCACTACCTTACGTCAACTAGAGTGCCAAATTGCGACATGAGGTAAACTGGAATCACGTACCATCAGCCGTGGACATATCACCCTCAATGACCGCAATCGCGAGCGCCGCACAAACCTTCAACAAACCCAGTCAGTAGGTATAACAGATGCAGATGCACAACTTACCATAGCCAAAATGACCAAGAATGCAAGTATCCGCAGGCTATTTTGCCATATAGCCCACGTTCTCATCGCGAGGACCACTTGTAGGTATCTAAGCCATATGATCAGCAACGATGTAAGAGACACTCACTCTCTGAACTTAGGATAGTGATGACACTCAGATAGGTCGTTGTGACCTTGAGCTTCATCGTCAACTACCAGAAAGTAATCAGCCAGGTTCGGGGCTAAAGTTGGATCAAAGTAGTGGAACGCACCGGAATCAGACCCACAATGGCACTTGTAAGTGCAGGGTATCGCGCAAGTACGAATAGCGTTCGTATATAGATGCCTTTACCCCGACACCGGAACCAATCCAGCTACCTCAGGGGAATGTCGGCCACACTCATGGTCAGGGAAGGGGAGCAAGAGACGCACAAAAAAAGGTGCACCTCGTCGCCGCTTGTCAACAGCCAGTCATAATACTGTATGCAATAACGAGAGCAGACAGACATTAGCGCGAAGTATACCATGGGAACGCGCCATCGTGACTTACGATCAACGCTGCACTTGCAACTAATATCCAGAAGTTGATGGTCAGCATAGAACCGTGACAACGAGCAACAGCTCGGGCTTAACAGGCTCACCTTCTATATGCTGCCAGTGGAGGCGAAGAGAAAAGTGAATTTATATATAATAATGGACCAGTGTTTGATCTGCGCGAGATCTGTAGTACGCACTGTGGAGAGTCGGTGATTCGTCAAGCAATGAATAAATTGTTCCGGCGCAGCGTGTTCTCCGTCGCCATTGATTAGATTTGACATCGAATTCCGTTCCAACACAACCCAGAAGTCTGCGCGTTCAATTCTGTCGTGTAGGGGCTTGCCCTAGTCTAAGGACGAGGATTATGGCAGGCCGAGAGAGGGGGAAAGGAACGCAGCACAGAGGGAGGTATTTCAGCAGCTAACATATAAATGATGTTGCGGAAACGAACTAGGCATGGGGTGTGTTACAAGATCCAGACACGCGCTCAGGCGTTTGATGCCCGAGTCATGCATCTCGAAGGACACCCTCCCGCGTTTTGCGCATCAGTTTCACCACCAACGTCCGACATAGTCGACGTTGAATTGCATCGGGAAAATGTACAAAACTTATCAACTTTTCGACTTTAAGCTGTGGTAAGGTCAAAAGCTAAAAAGTGAAAAAAGCTGGGACTCAGACTCACTCAGTCATGCCAGATGAATGACGAAACTTCGATCCTTGTGTGCTCTTCGAATTTTGATGCAACCGTCACAGTGAGAAGAGAAGGTCGTTCAATCACCGGCATATAAAACTGGTATTTCATATTGCACACTCTTCGTACTTTTCATACTTATACCTTTCTTTGGTGGTGGCCGAAGGCGGCTTTATGGTCTTATGTCAACTTCGGGACGTGTCCTCACTTTTTCCCAACTTTTGCCACATTTCTGGCTCCGAGTCTCAGGCTCGGGAACACAAAATTGTGAGCTTTATTTCATGATTTGATCCCTATTCAAATCAATAAAAGCCATAAGTTATTTTCCCCACAGTCTGCAAACACGTACAGCAGCAAGCCGAGTTTTCGGATGAATTTACCTCAAGTTGTGATTGACTGACTAGGTCAACTTTCACGAGCATGCCAGCATGGCGTGATCGTGATTGTACAGTATGCTCCGCACTTTCCACGATCATTGTCCATCCGCTGGACGGCTTCAATTTACCACACACATACCCCCGTTGATCCGGAGGTATTCTATACCCTGTCAGACTCCGAAGCCAAATCCAACTGGCTGGCGGTCTATCTGCACGTCCGCACGTCCGTCTTGAACACCAACATCACCACCACCGACCGCACCGGCCTTCCCAAGGAGCTCACCAGCCCCAGAAGCAGCAGCCTCTTCCTGATCCGAGCGAGCCATTTAAAACAGTCAATCAACAAATCAACCAAACCGCCCCAAAAAAAAGAAAAACCTAGCAAATTCACAAAAGTTTCCGCACCCAACTTAACTTCGGGCCACGAGTGACACGGAATGTCCATTCTTGCTTAGCCGGTGTCATTTTCGGCCACGGCCAATTAGTCATGCGAGAAAGTGTCTTTAAAAATTGAAGTAAAAAAAAACCAATATAATCATCATTCGAGTCATTGGGCTCGACCCAACGCGACGGACTGACCCCATCACTGTTTACCACGAGTGGACATGGTGCACCATATTTCACAGATGTCAAGCCCTTGACTTACATCCTACTTCACAGCGTCACCGTCACGGTCGTCCGCCAAACTCTTGGCCGAACTTGAATGTCGCGGCGCTGGAAGCAGATGGTCATCGCCAGCCACTGGTGAGGCGTTCTCACTTGAGTTTGTTATTGCGATGCCAGCTTGCTTAGGTCAAGTGGTGTCAGTGGAATATTGTTGTTGAGAGCTGAGTGAGATAGTTTCAATTGACATTGCGGTTGAACCTGTAAAAACTCACCGGTTCGGCTAGTTGACACAAGCTTATGTAACCCCTCTTCAACTGGTCCCCACTGGGTGAAATCTTTGACGTCTCGAGCTTGGAGACTAACATCAAGTCACGATACATACAGGGAGTGGCCAACCTTTAGAGGAGGTTCCCTTCAAGTTCACTTGGCGTCCCTTGGAACAAACACTGTTTGCCCTGCATGCTCTCCAGTGAGAAGTTGCACTTGAAGTTGCATCTCCAATACCCTGTTGCGTTATCTTGTTAAGATCCGTCTAGTGCCATTGCAAACTCCATGTGTAGAAGGCTCACCCACCTCCTGGAGGACTGAGAGCAAGAGAGGGCAACAAAGGCAGAGGCAGGCAGGGGGGCACTCGATTGACAAAGGTATTGTGTATACAGTACTATACACTACCTGTACTGCCAGCATACTGTTTGTTGCTGTGGGGTCGAGCCCGCCCAAGTCCCGTGCAACCCTAACAATGATAGTATGTATTCAGAGATCTGCGTGGGTACCTGATATTCATCTCTCTAGCCGCTCTAATTCTACCGCCCCATCCGGGTCAGGCCTAATTCTACGCCCATTTTCACCCATATTGGTGGGCAGCCGTGTATGAACAACGTCTTGCCTCAACACCCTGCCAGTATGTAACACGATTCGCGTCGACAGTATGCTATGCATCATCGTCTGCATCCTAAAACGACAGTTCCAGCGCTGTACAGCCTCCACGGGCTAGCAACCATCATGACTTACCATCTAGACCCAGCTCGCTTTTGTGGATCCTTCAAGTATAAGCATATCAGTGAATTTGTTGTCGTGATGGTCAAAAATACCTACAAAGGCACACAGCGACAATATGACGTTCAGTATACCTATGTCTAGACAACGACATGTCAACAACCTCGTTGGACAATAAAAGAGGAACGCTCAACGAAGCATGAGAACAAAATATATAACACCTGGCCAAACATAGGCGTCAGCCAACCAAATCAGAACAAAAAAGAGGCCGAACACTAGACCATCGATCCAAAGTGCTTTCATCAACTTCGATTTTGGTGTTGGGGCCGTGGCAACCCTATAGGATCGCATGACCTTGTACAGAGTCAAACCTAATACAGCTGCTTGGTGTTAACGACGACAGACAACGACGAAAGAGGAACGAACGAACCAGTTTCAAATACTATGATACCAATATAGGGTATAAACCACGCCTTGTTGAGAATGTTGACGTCATTTTTCCGATCAAGACATTGTGGTTCTATGTTGCTAGCGAATGGCGCTACTTTATGTCAACTAGAGTGCCAAATTGCGACATGAGGTAAACTGGAATTACGTACCAAAAGTAAACATATCACCCACTATGGCCTCAACGACAATGACCATAAGCGCGGGCGCCGCACAAACCTTCAACAACCCCGGTCAGTAGGTAAAACGGATACAGATGCACAACTTACAATAGCCAAAATGATCAAGAGTCCAAGTATCCACCGGCTATTTTGCCATATAGCCCACGTTCTCATTGCGAGGACAACTAGTAGGTATCTGAGCCATATGATCAGCAACGATGTAAGAGACACTCACGCTCTGAACTTATGATAGCGATGATACTCAGATAGGTCGGTATGACCCCCGGCTTTATCGTCAGCCACCAGAAAGTAATCAACCCGGTTTCAGGGCTAAAGTTGGATCAAAGTAGTAGAACGTACCTGAATCAGACCCAAAATGGCACTTATAAGTGCAGGGTATCGCGCAAGTACGAATACCATTCGTACATAGGTGCTTTTGCCCCGACACCAGAGCCAATCCAGCTACCTCAGGGGAACGTCGGCCACACTCATGGTCAGCGAAGGGGAGCAAGAGATACACAAAAAGAAGTGCACCTCGTCGCCGCTTGTCAACAGCCAGTCATAACACTGTATGCAATAACGAGAGCAGACAGATATTAGCGTGGCGTATACCATGGGAACGTGCCACCGTGACTTACGACCAACACTGCACTCGCAACTAATCCACCCAGGAGTTGATGGTCAGTATAGAACCGTGACAATGAGCAACAGCTCAGGCACAAAAGGCTCACCTTGTATATTCTGCCAGTGGAGGCGAAGAGAAGAGCGAATTTATACATAATAGTGGACCAGTGTTCGACCTACGCGATATGTAGTACGTACTGTGGCGACTCGGTGATTCGCCGAGCAACGAATAAATTGTTCCGACATAGCGTCGCCATTGATTGGATTCGACATCGAATTACGTTCCAACACAACCCAGAAGTCTGCGCGTTTAACTCTGTCGTGTAGGGGCTCGCCCTAGTCTAAGGACAAGGATTATGGCAGGCCGAGAGAGGGGGAAAGGAACGCAGCACAGAGGTACTTCAGCAGCTAACATATAAATGATGTTTCGGAAACGAACTGGCCGCGGGGTGTTGTTACTAGATCCAGACACGCCTCGGACATCATGCATCTCGAAGACTCGAAGGACAGCCTCCCGCGTTTTGTGCATCAATTTTACCAGAAAACGTCCGAGATAGTCGACGTTGAATTGCATCGGGAAAATGTGCAAAAACTTATCGATCGACTTATTGACTTTTTTTAAGCTGTGGTAAGCTCAAAAGCTGAAAAGTGAAAAGGCTGGTACTTACTACTCAATCATGCTGGATAAATGACGAATTTTCAATCCTTGTGCGCTCTTCGAATTTTGATGCAATATCACAGTATGAGAAGGTCATTCGATCACTGGTCCGTGATCGTCACTGTATGAGGCTCCGCGGATGCATGGATGGCTTCGCTTCGATATCCGGAAGTATTCTATACCCTGTCAGACTCCGAAGACAAATCCAACTGGCTGGCGGTCTCTCTGTACACGTCCGCACCACCTCCGTCTTGGACACCAGCATCACCACCACCGACCGCACTGGCCTTCCCAAAGAGCTCACCAACACCAGAAGCAGCAGCCTCTTCTTGTTCCGAGCGAGCCATTCAAGACAGTCAATCAATAAATCAACCAAACCACCAAAAAAAAAAAATCCTAGCAAATTCGCAAAAGTTTCCGCACTCAACTCAATTTCGGGCCACGAGTGACACGGAATGTCCATTCTCGCTCAGCCGGTGTCATTTTTGGTCACGGCCAATTAGTGATGCGAGAAGGTGTCTGTGAAAAATTGAAAAAAAAAACAACCAATACAACAATCATCCGAGTCATTGGGCTCGACGCAACGTGAGTCACGTGACGGACTAACCTCATCACTGTTGACCACGAGTGGACCCAGTGCATCATATTTCACAGTCAAGACCTTGACTTACATCCAACTTCACAGCGTCACCGTCACCGTCGTCCGCCAAACTCTTGGCCGAACTTGAACGTGACGGCGCTGGAAGCAGATGGTCAGATGCGCCAGCCACTGGTGATGCGTTCTCACTTGAATTGTTGTTGCGATGCCAGCTTGAAGCTTGCTTAGGTCTAGTGGTGCCAGTGGAATATTGTTGTTGAGAGCTGAGTGAGTGAGATAGTTACGCAGGTCAATTGACATTGCCCTGAACATTAACTGAACTGAAATTCACTAGTTCATTCAGTCATCATGCTTATGTAACCCTCTTCACCTGGTCCACATCAAGTCGCGATGCATACGGGGAATGGCCAACCAACCTTTAGAGGAGGTTCCCTTCAAGTTCACTGGGCACCCCTTGGAACAGACACTGTGTTACCTGCATGCTCTCCAGTGAGAAGTTGCATCTCCAATACCTTGTTGCATTACTATCTTGTCAAGATCCCTGTGCTGCCATTGCAAACTCCATGTGCAGAAGGCTCACCCACCTCCTGAACGACTGAGAGCAAGAGAGGGCAACAAAGGCAGGGGCAGGGGCAGGGGAATCGGCAGAAGTCCACTACCACTGAGTGGCCGGGCGATTTTGAGTGACATGAGAACGTTTCTGAGCCTCGATTGACAAAGGTATTGTGTATACGGTACTATATACTACCTGTACTGCCAGCGTACTGTTTGGTGCTGTGGGATCGAGCCCGCCCGAGTCCCGTGCAACCCTAACAATGATAGTATGTACTCAGAGATCTTCGTGGGTACCTGGTATTCTTCTCTCTAGCCGCTTTAATTCTACCGCCCCATCCGTGTCAGGCCTAATTCTACGCCCATTTTCACCCATATTGGTGGGCAGCCGTTTATGAGCATCGCCTTGCCTCAACACCCTGCCAGTGTGTAGCACGATTCGCGTCGATAGTATGCTATGCATCGTCGACTGCAACCTAAGACGACAACTCCAGCGCTGTACAGCCTCAAAAGGTAGGCAACCATCATGACTTACCGTCTAAACCCAACTTGTATTTGTGAATCCTTGAAGTATAAATATATCAGTGAATTTGTTGTCGTGATGGGTCAAAAATACCTACAGAGACATGTAACGACAATACGACGTTCAGTATACCAAGGACTAGATACCGTCATGTCAACAACTACTCTGGACAATAAAAGAGGAACGCTCAACGAAGCATGAAAACAAAATACATAACACCTGACCAAACATGGGCATCAGCCAACCAAATCAGAACAAAAAAGAGGCCGTACACCAGACCATCGATCCAAAGTACTTTCATCAACTTTGATTTTGGTGTTGGGGCCGTGGCAACCCTATAGGATCGAAGGATCTTGTACAGAGTCAAAATTATTACAACTGCTCGGTGTTAGCCACGACAGACAACGACGACAGAGGACCGAACGAACGAGCTTCAAATACCATGATACCAACATAGGGTACAGCCCGTGCCCGGTCGACGGCACTCATCAAAACACGACATTGTTGCTCCATGTTGCTAGCCAATGGCACTACTCTACCGTCAACTAGAGTGCCAAATTGCGACATGAGGTACACTGGAATTACGTACCAACAGTCGGGGACATATCACCCTCAAGGACCGCAAGTGCGGGCGCCGCACAAACCTTCAACAATCCCGGTCAGAGGGTATAACAGATGCAGATGCACAACTTACAATAGTCAAAATGATCAAGAATGCAAGTATCCGCCTGCTATTTTGCCATATGGCCCACGTTCTCATTGCGAGGACAACTAGTAGGTATCTGAGCCATATGGCCGGCAACGATGTAAGAGACGCTCACTCTCTGAACTTAGGATAGTGATGATACTCAGATAGGTCGTTATGCCCTCCGGCTTTATCGTCGGCCACCAGAAAGTAATCAGCCCAGCTTCAGGGCTAAAGTTGGATCAAAATAGTGGAACGCGCCAGAATCAGACCCACAATGGCACTTGCAAATGCAGGGTATCGCGCAAGTACGAATACCATTCGTACATAGATGCCTTTACCCCGACACCAGAGCCAATCCAGCTACCTCAGGGGAACGTCGGCCACACTTATGGTCAGTGAAGGGGAGCAAAAGATACACAAAAAAGTGCACCTCGTCGCTGCTTGTCAACAGCCAGTCATAATACTGTATGCAATAACGAGAGCAGACAGATATTAGCCGGGCGTATACCATGGGAACGTGCCACCGTGACTTACGATCAACACTGCACTCGCAACTAATACATCCAGAAGTTGATGGTCAGCATAGAGTCGTGACAACGAGCAACAGCTCAAGCGCTACAGGCTCACCTTGTATATCTTGCCAGTGGAGATGAAGAGAAATGTGAATTTATACATAATAGTGGACCAGTGTTCGATCTACGTGAGATATGTAGTACGCACTGTGAAGATTCGGTGATTCGTCAAGCAACGAATAAATCGTTCTGGCACAGCGTGTTCTCCGTCGCCATTGACTGGATTTGACATCGAATTACGTTCCAACCCAGAAGTCTGCGCGTTCAATTCTGTCGTGTAGGGGCTTGCGCTAGTCCAAGGACGAGGATTATGGCAGGCCGAGAGAGGAGGGAAGGAACGCAACACAGAGGGAGGCATTTCAGCAGCTAACATATAACTGATGTTGCGGAAACGAAATGGGCGCAGGGTGTGTTACTACAGTAGATCCAGACACGCCTCAGGTGTTTGATGTTTGATGTCCGGGTCACGCATCTCGAAGACTCGAAGGACATCCTCCCGCGTTTGCGCATCAATTTCACCGACAAACGTCCGATAGTCGACGTTGAATTGCATCGGGAAAATGTGCAAAAACCTATCAGCTTTTCGACTCTTTTAAACTGTGGTAAGCTCTAAAGCTAAGAAGTGAAAAAAAGCTGGGACTCAGCCTCAGGCATGCTAGATGAATGTCGAGTTTTCAATCCTTGTGTGCTCTTCGAATTTTGATGCAACCACCACAGTATGAAAAGGTCGTTCGCTTTCATACTTTTGTAATTTTGGCAGCACTGGCCGAAGGCGGCTTTTCCCGAAACATTCAGCGTGTGTCCGCACTTTTTTCCCAACTTTTACCACTTTTCTGGCTCCGAGTCCCAGGCTCGGCAACGCAAAATTGAACGAGAAAGGAAAAGAAACGGAGCTTTTGTTTCATGCTGGTACAGTGATTTGATCCTATTTGAATCAATAAAAGCCATAAGTTCTTTTCCCCGGTCTCATTGCGCTGACCCCTCAAGCGTGCGTCACAGGCTGCCAACACGTACAGCAAGCCGAGTTTTCGGATGAACAGATAATCAATTTTACCCCAAGTTGTGACTGACCGACTCGGTTAACTTTCACGAGTGTGCCAGTGATACCGTGATCGTGATTGTATGGGGTTCCGCACTTTCCACGACCATTGATTGTCCATCCGCTGGACGGGCTTCGCTTCAATTTTACCACACGCATACCCCCGTTTTATCCGCAGGTATTCTATACCCTGTCAGACCCCGAAGCCAAATACAACCGGCTGGCAGTCTCTCTCTCTCTACGCGTCCGCACCACCTCCGTCTTGAACACCAATATCATCACCACCACCGACCGCACTGGCCCTTCCCAACTAAGGAGCTCACCAGAAATCAACCGAAACCACCAAAACCACCAAAAAAAAAAAGAAAAAAGAAACCTAGCAGATTCACAAAAAGTTTTCCGCACTCAACTTCATTTCGGGGCCAGAGAACACGGAATGACCGTTCTCGCTCACTGGCAGCCGGTGTCATTTTCGGCCAGACGGCCAATTAGTCATCCGAGAAAGAGTGTAAAAAAAAAAAAAAAAACAATCATCCGAGCCCAATGTAGGCTCGACACGCGACGCGACGCAGCGCACTAACCCCGTCATTGTTGTTGATTACGAGCGGACCTAGTGCATCATATTTCACAGATATCAAACCTTGACTTACATCCATCCAACTTCACAGCGTCGCCATCACGGTCGTCCGCCAAACTCTTGGCCGAACTTGAACGTGGTGGCGCTGGAAGCAGAGATGGTCATCACCAGCTACTGGTGATGCGGCGTTCTCGTTTGAAATTTGTTGTTGCGATGCTAGCTTGCTTAGGTCTAGTGGTACCGGTGGAATATTGAGATGTAACAGGTCGAGATTGTTGAGAGCTGAGTGATATGGCTACGCAGCTCAATTCACATTGCCGTTGCCGTGAAAATTAAAGATGACGGAAGTTTATGTAACCATCTTCAACGTTCTGATCTGATCCCCACTGGGTGAAATCTCTCACGTCTCGAGCTTGGAGATGGATGCTTATACATGGTGTCATACATACAAGGTACCTAGTCGGTAAAAAGGCCCATTACTCAGTCGAAATCGAAATAGTGGACGGAAAAGGGTAGGGAAAAAGGGAGTTAATAATGCGTCGAATTACTAACGGACTGGTGGATAAGCCCAGAATGCAGCGAGGATCTAGGTTTGATGTCACATGCAAAGGGTACCGGGTGCCTACGATTCTCTATAAGCAATACAGTAATATGCGCGGATAATAATGACGTGAAGCTATAGAACACACGCACCGCACAAAGCCCGATGTGAACTGAGTCGGAGGAACAACCTTTTCTCCGAATTCGTTGAGTGAAACGGGCGCTTGGAAGGCAGCAATTATGCACGCCGAAGCCAGCCACACGTTTGCGTCCGCAAAGACCTTCCCTGGGCATTCTCTAAAAAAGGACGTGTTGGTCCTGGATGACCAAAAAGTGTCAAATAATACTACAAAACTTACCTCCGCCCAAAGCCGAAGACAAAATCCTTTGGATCCATTTGGTCGGCTTCTTCCCCGTTCTGGTTCATGAACCGCTCCGGGTTGAATAACCCTGCTTCCGGATATATCTGTTCGTCACGAGTCATAGCCCTACATCAAACGATATAAGAACGAGGATCGGTGGAAATACTGAGACGTCGGCTGACCAGACATTTGGGATTATCATAGTATCAGCCAGTATGTCATACCCTCTATATTGGTCATCCTTTATCGATCGATGAGGTACAGCTGCGCGATTGAATGAGTAAGTCTAGCCTCGAGTGAAATTGAAAGGCATAACGGACCGAGAGGAACGGGGCAGTGCCAACTTCACTCCCACAATCGTAAGCATGAGATAAGGCGCAAACACCTGGGGAGAAAACGAGTCATACCGATAGACTTCCTTAACTACGCTTTCAACATAAGGAAGCGACGTTCTGTCTTGGAAGTCTGGAAGACGGTCGGTTCCCACAACGCGATCAATCTCCGCCTGTGCCTTCGCGAACACCTCAGGGTGTAATATCATGGCCAAAAAGAAAGCAGCAAGCGTTGCGGACGTCTGGAAAAGCACGAGGGTTCAGCAAGGGCGGCGCAGCCTATCACGAATTGCTCCCACCGTATCCGCCGCAGCTAATCCAAAACGTGAAGCATGTGAAGTATGAGCGTCTAAGATTAGAGCCCGGATCAAAAAGGTCGAAAAGTACCTCCATACAGGGTCCCTGCTACACCCTTGATATCCTCCTCGTCATGGACAGGAGACGTCCCGGCAGCTAGGTTGTCCGAGATAAGTGTCGACGTAAAAGAGGGTATGGCCGTGCCTGCAGCCTTGACAAGAGTAAGGACGCATGTGTCTACAAGAGAATTATGGACAGCTAACCATTGCTTTCCGTACCATCTCGTACGGCGTATCGTGCATAGTGCGAACCTTGACTCGAGTCCGGAGAGCATGTCGCTTGAAACCGGCTCCTGGCATCCACGTAGGTATGTGTCTAACTACATGAAAGGGGTTGTCAGAAGACGTTCGCGACCTCGCCAAACCGACGTACGAGCAGGAAAGAAGTCGACAAGGACTGAACCTGGGCTACCGCCCGTCACAGTTTCCGTTCCAGCTTCTTCCGCCAATCGTACATATAGTTCATCAGTTGAGCGCACAGTATGGCCGTATGTGATCTTCATGATAGTTCCCGCCGCAAATCTTTTTGTGGGGTCAAAGGTGAACAATATAGACATGGGATATGTGAGTCACTCCACCTGCGGATGTGCCGAAGGAACGCATCAGGGGTTTCAAGAAGGTCACGTAATAGGATATAAGCCTCGTCGCGCTGAGTGGGTTGGAAAGCATTAACACTTCTGTTGAAATGATCCAGTATCAAACGACGTTGTTTGCGAAATCGAGGGCCATATGGGAGCTGGGGAAGAGACGCATCCCAGCCCATCCTGAAAAACATGTCAATGATGACGGACAAAAGGGGGAGTCGGAGGGTTCCAGATTACATCTCGACGATACCATGGGACGTCCGAAGATCTTGAAGTATACGACGTCGCCTATTCACTGCTAAACGTGACGCATGAGCGACGACGGGAAACGACAGTACCGAAGACCCTTCCCCATTCAGCAAAGCGTAGTTCTTGGCTATGGAACGATATCTGATGAAGATTGCCTATGAACGGAACGGGGGTAGGGCCGGGCGGTAGGTTGAGACGTCGAGCAGAGATCCATCTAAAGAATAGAAAGGTACAGACGCCGAGGATGACGAGGTAGGAGTTGGTAGACAGGTGGGCTAAGATGACAGGGAGGTGTTGGAGTGTTGCCATATTTTGAGTGGAGAGGTGGATTTGACAGAAGAACTTCTGTGCGGGCTCATTTAAAGTCGGCGAGACAGACAGAAGGGCGGGATTTGCCTGTGGGAGGAAGAGAAGTCGGGGCGCGAAAAGGGCCCGAAACGTACAAGAGTACGTGCAAGTGATAGCGTATCAGTGGTTGGAGCCATCACAAGTCCCTTGCGGCTTGTGCCTGGAATCCATGAGTCTACACGAGGAATAAAAATTGCAAAATTAGAAGCAACCCGTGAAACTGGAGCGCGCGCCGCTGTTGCTTGGCTCGGGTGTGAGTGTGGGTCTCAGACGCTGGGGAGAGGAGGGAGATGAGATGGAAGAGTAGAGTAAAATTATGCGGCCAATTCCCTGGGACGAGGCCTGTGCAGGATGGGGCAAACATCACGTTTCATGGATTCTCTGGGGAAAGGGAGCTAATCGCCCGGGGCTGCCCGATTTGCACTCCCTCCGTGTTCGGCGCTGTCCGCTTGATCAAAGGGAAGTACAGTACCATCTTAATCCGTCCTTCTCTACTTGTTGTGTTGTGCTTGTATGCTTGCGAACGAACAATGCCAATGTCCTGACAACAGTGTGAACAACACTCGGTCCATGCGCCGTCCGTGCACTGGCACATGCGCACCGCACCGTGAAAATAAGAATGATAATGATTACGGATACCGGGCGCAGGCAGTCGCAGGCAGGCCCGGGCCCCTATTTCTGTATGTCGCAGTCGACGGTCTGTGTTTGTGGCGTGTTCCAAGGTGAATTCGGAAAGTGTGGCCCATGGCCCAAGTTATAAAAGACGATGAGCGAGATCAGATAACGGACAAACGACGCATCCTTTGGCACTGACACTGACACCGGCGAGGGCACCATAAGTGACATCCACTACAACCACAACTCACGAGCGAGTACAACAGTACTAGTGCCATAGCGCCCATCTTCGGATCATTGCAGTGTTCACTCCCCTTCCCTTATCCTTCACTTGTCATTTTCCGCATATAACACCCGCCTCCTCAGGCGCCTTGCGCCCAGTCCAGCTGTCCTAGCCTTTGACGCCGCCTCAAGTTTCCATCGTACCTGTAGTAGAGGAATTCTGGACCAGATGAACTCTCCCATTCTCGTTTGGATGCTATACCTGAACCGTGAGGTGACCACAGAGGTCAGTAAACCCCCCCTCAGGCTTTTTCCCTCACCGCCACAATTTTTTTTTCCTTTCCCTTTCCCCCCTAAAGGAATACGAAAAGTGCTATGAGCTTATTCACAACACGGTACCCCACGCAAAAAACATTCCTTCAAACCCAAACTCTGGCGAATCACTACGTTCGCAGTTTCATCTCTCCGCCAACCGCACCCGAAAATTTTGACGTTCTCAATTTGGCAGGCCAAATTATCTCCCAAATGATGCCACTCCTTATGATGAGGCACCGTCGAATACCTCGAGCTCGGTGGCGGGATCATAGTACACACAACGGGAAACACTGGATAGAGCAGGTCCGTTTTATCCCCTCACTCTTGAAAAATCACTCGTTCTCCTCAACCCACACCGATTTTTTATTTAGATGCTGGACCACGTCAATCCAGAACACCATCTTCGGTCGATGATTGGATATCATCTCGCTTGGGAAAACTCGCTTATCGGAATGGTCATGGTACAAGGAAAGCAGCGCGAGGTGATCAACATCGGCTTGGGCATCAAGCAAGTCGCCGTCGAGCCCCGCGATGTCACCGTCCCACAATACGTCGAATCCCTCTCACACAAGGTGTGTGGCACACGTTTTTTGTTGTCTTTTCTTTTTGGGTTTCACCACCACGAGGCTGCGGGTCCCCCCATCCCGCTTCCTCCGGCGGCACCCTAACGCGGCACCCAGTTAACCTCACTCGAATTGTCCTTCCTGGATCCGAACCTCGGCGAAGAAGTCGTCCTACGTCGTCTATGCATCCTCCTAGCGCTCAAATCAGCCTACATCAAGGCGATTGGTCAGCCCATCGGCTTTGACTGGTCCCGTCTCGAGTTCAACATCTCCGAGGAGACTTGTAGTGGCGATGGCCAGCCGCTCACGGGTTGGGAGTTCAGATTGTACAAGTCCCATCTTGGTGTCCAGCGCCGTGGGATTCTCCACGAGGAGAGCTACCAGTGCGTCACCGCACATTTTCGCGGGACACCCGACTCCAAGTTCGTATGGCAAGATGGCAATAAAGATCTCGAATCCTGGGTTCAATTCATCAACATTGACCAAATGACGAATGTCATACCAAAGCTCACCGACTGAAAGTTTTCGCGCTCCGTCTTTCAACTATCACATTCTTCCCCCCGAACATACCTCTCTCATACCTCTTTTTTTCCATTCTTCACAACCTCCGCATCAACCCATCTCCTCACCTCCACCCCCTCCCTTCCCTTCCCTCCTCGGCGTGGCTCGCAATAATCCCGCTATCTAATTTCCGTGTTTGTGGTTCGCCTCCCTGTTTCGTGCGTTGTGTGCTCGATATACCTCGTTCCTCTTCAAGCTCCATTCAATGCTCGTCGTTAATAATCGCTTTCCTGTGGTTTTTCACGTGTTTAGCACGATTTGGGATGCAAAGCACCTCCCCCCCCACATTCACATTTTTCCGTCCATTCCATTCCGTGACACCTATTCGTTTGGCACTATCATAATCTCGGACGAATCCAAAAGGGAGGAAGCTTGCAAAAGCGCCCTCTCTGCCTCACCCTACAGTGCTCACAGAACCTTTCCGTGCTGTTTTTCCTATCATCACATTTTCATGCAAGCGGGGTTAGTAGTATTATCATGATGTATGGCTTTTAAGCGCCTATGTGTATGCAGCATAAATGAAGTACGTGCCAAAAATGGTTCAGGTTCAGGACAGGTGTTTATGTGCAGTGCGTGCCATCAATTAATAGTAATGTCACCACCACCACCCAAGAACCGCCCTAAAAAGGGAGAAATTCACTGGATTTATGTCATCCGTCCCTTACACCTGGAGCGCCACCTCCCTCCGTTTGCGCAGTGCACCCTCGTACGTCTTGCACACCCACTTAACGTACGCGAGGCCGCGCCGGTCACCCGCTGCCACGAGGCGATGGTGCAGCACCTCTACATCCCCGAACGTCAACAGCGGTGGCACGTCGTCATCCCGTACGTCCAATGCGGTCGTAAGCCGCACGAGCGGGCGATTGCTAGCAGCGAGCGACACCCGCGTCGAGCGCATGTCCGGTCGTTGTGTCATAGTCAATGAAGGTTCGCGAACATCGGAGGATGGATAACGCGCAGCAAAGGTTCGTAGGCATGCCAATGCTTCATCTAGACGGTCCGTCCTGTCAAAAACGACGACAAACAAACAGTCAGCGTCAAGGGCCAGGAGACAAGACGAGCCAAGAAAAAACGTGGGCAGCATGGTTAGTAGGAAAGCGGAGATAAGGGAAGCCAAAAGGGGGTATCAACAGGAAGAACGTGCGAGGAGAGGCAGAGGGCGAAGGTGAAACGAAATGAAATGAAGTGAAAGGAAAGGAAGTGAAAGGCGGAAGGCGGTTGGGGTGGAACAAAAAAGTGAATGAAACGAATAAAATTGATTGTGATTCCGCGTTTACTTACAATGCGAGTACTCGGATCTGCGCCGCATATGCGCGCTGTATATGCCGTGCGTTATTCCTCGCACGTGTCAACATCCGCGCATTTTCTAGTACCGTCCACTCTCCCCACGCTTCCCCGGCGAAACTCCGGACATATGAGCGCTCGGAACCTCGCCGCGCATTAGCGCATCGCTCAAGTGCCTCGACGAGCGCAAGTGCATCTTTTGCTAGGCCATGCGCCACAAATACCGTGCGGAACATCTCATGTGCCGTTTCGAGTGGCGCATGCGCATAAAAGACTGAGAGGTACGCGTTGAG
>WNFI01007184.1_pt1 | contig 19336 bp, 20 predicted proteins | sample 5400471 | NCBI WGS metagenome assembly WNFI01 (sample SAMN13153348, study PRJNA577476) | soil metagenome | isolation source: 100 cm saprolite on Douglas fir-dominated hillslope | place: USA:California | collected 2013-09-17 | reverse complement strand
GCCGCGCGTCATTGGACGGTGTCGAGCCACGTCGGCCGCGATGTCGCCGGCCGCGTTTCCATGAAGGTTGAGGCGAGCGATGCCGGTGGCGTACCGGTCAGCGGACTCACCGTCACAGTGCGGCTGATGCGGCCGACCAATCAGCACGCCGATCGCGTGCTCTCGCTTAACGAACGCGAGAGCGGCACCTATCTGGGCGACACCGCAGATGTCGCACCGGGCGCGTGGGACGTGGAGATCGAGGCTGGCCACGGGCCGGAGCGGCTGTTCCGCTCGCGTCATCGCATCACCCTTCAGTAGCGGACCGCCGCGATGACTGAGATGCGCGATCTGTCCTATTTCGTCCACCATCTCGACGGCGGCATCGCCCGCATGGAGCTTGCCGTCGATGGCATCAGGTGCGGCGGCTGCATGCGCGCGATCGAGACCGGGCTCGCCGCAATCCCGGACACCACTCGCGCCCGCGTCAATCTGACGGACCGCCGCGTCGCAGTGGAGTGGCGAGAGGGCAGAGTCGATCCGGCCCGCTTCATCGATCGGCTGTCGGAGCTTCATGCTGCTGTCGGTTGCGGTGTGGTCCGGCAATGTGAGCGACATCACGGCGGAGCAGCGCGACCTCTTCCATTGGCTATCCGCCCTCATCGCACTGCCGGCCGCCGCCTACGCGGGTGGTCCGTTCTTCCAATCGGCGATCCGCGCGATCATGGCCCGCCGGCTCAACATGGACGTGCCGATCACGGTGGGCGTGCTTTTGGCGCTCGGCATGTCGGTCGTCGAGACGTGGCATCATGCCGAGCACGCCTATTTCGACTCGGCCCTGATGCTGCTCACCTTCCTGCTGGTCGGGCGCACCTTCGAACAGGCGATGCGCCGGCGCACGCGCGCTGTTGCCGGCAATCTCGCCGCCCTGCGCGCGGAGACCGCCACCAAATTCGTGAACGCTCATGAGCTCGCGGAGGTACCCGTCGCCTCCCTTCGGCCGGGGGAGATGGTGCTGGTCCGCCCGGGCGAGCGCGTTTCGGTTGACGGTACTGTTATCGAAGGCCGATCGCAGATCGACCAGAGCCTCGTGACCGGCGAAACGCTGCCGGCGGCCGCCGCCAAGGGCAGTTGGGTCTATGCCGGGACCCTCAACGTGTCGGGCACGCTGCGCGTGCGGGTCGGCGCCGCCGACCATGGCACGCTATTGGATGAGGTTACGCGCATGCTCGACCGCGCGCTTGAAGCGCGCACTCGCTACGTGCGCCTTGCCGACCGCGCCGCAAAGCTCTATTCGCCGCTTGTGCACGCCGCCGCGCTCGCCACCATGCTGGGCTGGGTCGCGCTCGGGGCGAGCTGGCATGACGCCATCATCACGGCGATTGCGGTGCTGATTATCACCTGTCCGTGTGCGCTGGGTCTTGCGATTCCCGCCGTGCAGGTGGTCGCTTCGGGTGCCCTGTTCCGCTCCGGCGTGCTCTTGAATTCCGGAGAAGCGATCGAGCGGCTCGCCGGCATCGACACCGTTCTGTTCGATAAGACCGGGACGTTGACGCTGCCGCAGCCCGAAGTGGTCAATGCCTCTGATATCCCACAAGACGCGCTCGCCTTGGCCGGCCAACTGGCGCTCACGAGCCGGCATCCGCTCGCCGCTGCGGTGGCGCGCGCCGCCAACGCCAAGGAGCCGCTGAGCGCTGTCGAGGAGCCTGGACAGGGCGTGCGCGGTGAAGTCAACAGCATCGAGCTGCGGCTCGGGCGGCCGTCGTTCTGCGGGGCGGAGCGGGAGGCGGAGAGGATCATGCAGGCCGATCCGGAAGCTTCCGCGATCGCGTTTCGTCACGGTGGCAACGTCCACGTCTTCGCGGTCAGCCAGCGGCTGCGCAGTGACGCCGCCACGGTCGTCGCCGACCTCAAGCGCAAAGGCTTTGCCATCGAGATCGTCTCGGGCGACCGCGCGCCTGCGGTCGCCCACGCGGCCCGCATGCTCGGCATCGATATGTGGCACGCCGCTATGACGCCGGCCGACAAGATCGCCCGGATCGCCGCACTGCGCCGGGTGGGACGCAAAGTGCTCATGGTCGGCGACGGCCTCAACGATGCGCCCTCGCTCGCGGCTGCCGACGCCTCGCTGTCGGTCGCCACGGCGGCGCACGTCACGCAGACCGCGGCCGACGCGGTATTCCTCGGAGATCGTCTCGCCCCGGTTGCTGCCGCAGTCGCGATCGCGCAACGGGCCAAGCACCTGATGGGTCAAAATCTCCTGCTGGCCGCCGCCTACAACGCAATCGCGGTACCCATCGCAATCCTTGGGTTCGCAAGCCCCCTGATCGCGGCGCTCGCCATGTCCGGGTCGTCGATCCTCGTCACCTTGAACGCGCTGCGCGCAAAGACCCTGCCGGAAGAAGGATCACCATGGAAGTCCTGATCTATCTCGTGCCGCTGGCACTGACGCTCGGCCTGCTCGGCCTTGGCGCCTTCCTGTGGTCGCTCAAGACCGGCCAGTATGACGACCTTGAGGGCGCCGCCTGGCGAGCCATCATGGACGATGCGCCAGTCGAACGCAGGCGTTCAAACGAAGCTTGACCTCGCCTTGTTTCGGCGGAGGACCATCGGGAGCTCGGCGGCGCGTTGTGAGACTTGACCCACGTCAAGGCGTTCGTTGTTGGCGATGATTATGATTTTTTAGTTTGGCCACATTCGAAGTACGAGGGCACGGACCATGCTGCAATCCTGTGCAGGCCCACAATGCACAGTCTTCGTGGTTGACGACGACGACAGTGCACGCGAAGCGCTTGAGCTTTTGCTTGAAGCGGAAGGTTTTGCGGTGCGAACTTACTCCAGTGCAAAAGGCGTCTTGGGTGAAACTCAGGTACCTACCAATAGCTGTCTCGTTACCGACTATCACATGCCGGGGATGGATGGCCTTGAGTTGGTGGATGCACTGCGGATACGGGGAAACTCGATACCTGCAATTCTTGTAACCGGGGATCCGAACCAGAACGTTCGGGATCGTGCCGCTGCCGCCCATGTGCCTGTGATTGAAAAGCTGAATTCGGCAAATAGTGTGGTTCAACGCATCCGGGAGGTGGTCAAGGGGCCGGACACCCGTCTGTAGGACGATGTTGGGCATAAGCCGATGTGACGTCAGTGATGGAAGAGATCAGCGCCCGATCATCGAGGACGACACACCGGTCGCGGCCGTCGATGGACCTATCGAGCGCGGTCGTTCGGGCAAAGGCGGCCCCGACTGAGCATTGATCTAGATCAACTGTGCAGACAGGGGGGTGCGCTACTCATTCAACATGAGCCCCAATGATCTGGTCCAAAAATGCAATGAGGCGATGCGCCTCGGGGTCGATTTTCCGACACTGTGGCACACGATCATCAAGCCTGACCCGAGTGTCGTTGGGCCGCCCGTCCAACGGCTCGATGGCAGTCGTACCTATCTGGAAGTTCCGCTCTTGCGAGGCGACTGGCTCGTCATCGACAATGAGGTGAGGACGGTCAGCGTCCGGTGACGGCAGTTCAGGATTGATCAGGAATTGAGGCTGCGGAGCGCTCTGCGGTTACGCAGCTCGATCCGCCGGGATGTCGGCAACGCGATCGCCGCCTTCGCCTGGAGGTGGGTCAGCGTGCGAGAAACTGTCTCGATGGTAAGGCCGAGATAGTCCGCGATGTCCTGCCGCGACATCGGCAGTTCGATAGCCTCGGCCGTCGCAAAGCGGCCGGCCATTTCGAGGAGGAAGCAGGCCACCCGTTCTTCGGCGCTCTTGATCAGCAACAGCATGTGCTTTTGCACCCGCGACAGCTCGGCCGCCGTGAAGGACCAGAGTCGGCGCGCAATGTCGCCGTCGCGGTCGGCGAGCCCAATCAGAGCGCTGCGCTTGACCACGCGGATGATACTTTTGTCGATTGCCTCGGCGGAAAACTGGTGTTCTGCGCCGACCTCAAGGCCGAAGATGTCGCCCGGAAAATAGAAGCCACCGATTTGCCGCCTGCCGTCGTCGAAGATCTTGTAGGTGCGCACCGCGCCGCTGACCACCATATAGACGTAATCGGCGGGCTCGTTCTCGCCATAGATCTCGGCGTTGCGCGCGAACGCCATTCGCGCTCCTATGAGATCGATCTGGTCGAGGAGGCCGTGGGAGGCGGTTCCCGTCGCCTGAGAGACTGCGGGACGGTGCGGTAGGGAAGGGTCTGCGTCAGCATGGCTCAGCTCCACTGTCGGCTCGATGCTGTAGCCATACCGACGCAGCGAGGCCTCGAAAATTCAGATATTGTGCCTAAGGGAAATTACGTAGGCAGGTTCGGTCGCGCTGTGAATAGGAGGCACCAGTCATCACGATCGCGCAAATCTTGTCGAGAAATCAATGCCTAACGCGACTGCTAACTCGGCCACCATGACTGCAGCGGTATCCGCGGCTCAGGGGCGGTGGCACAAGGGCTTCTACCTGATCGCAGTCGTGCTTGTTGTTGTCACGTTTGCGCTGCAGTCGCTGTTGGCGCCCACGCTCGGCAATCAGGCCCTGTACCTCTTTCTGGTCCCGCCGGTCCTGGTTGCCGGCGCTCTCGGTGGCGTCGGCCCAGGGCTCTTGGCCACTGCATTAAGTCTCGGCTTGCATTTCTATGCGACCGAAGCACTCGCAAATCTGAGCCATACAAGTTCGCCACTATTTGCGGCGGAGCTCGCGCGCGCCGTGACCTTCACGGTCCTCGGAGTTGCGTTCGCCTTCTTCGGGAAACGACTGCAGCGAACCCGCCATGAGGCGGCCGCCCGTGAAGCGCACCTGCAATCGATCCTTGATACCGTTCCGGAGGCCATGATCGTCATCGACGAGCGCGGCCTGATGCAGTCGTTCAGCTCCGCGGCCGAGCGCCTGTTCGGCTACAGCGCCGGCGAAGTGATCGGCAAGAACGTCACCATGATGATGCCGGCGCCCTACCGCGACAATCACGATGCTTATGTGGGGCGTTATCTGCGAACCGGCGAGAAGCGGATCATTGGAATTGGCCGCGTGGTCGTGGGCGAACGCAAGGATGGCTCAACCTTCCCGATGGAGCTTGCTATCGGTGAAATGATTTCGGGCAAGACGCGCTTCTTCACAGGATTTATACGCGATCTGACGGAACGCCAAAAAGCGGAGGCCCGCCTTCAGGAACTGCAGGCGGAACTCGTGCACATTTCGCGTCTGACTGCGCTTGGCGAAATGGCTTCTGCACTTGCACATGAGCTCAATCAGCCGCTCTCGGCGATAGCAAACTACATGAAGGGCTCGCGACGACTGTTGGAGAACTCATCGGACCAGCAATCAGCGATGGTTCGCGAGGCTATGGACAAGGCTGCCGAGCAATCGCTGCGGGCCGGACAGATCATCAGGCGGTTACGCGACTTTGTCGCGCGAGGCGAGACTGAGCGCAGGATCGAGAGCCTGAAGAAACTGCTGGAGGAAGCGAGCGCGCTGGCATTGGTCGGTGCGAAGGACCGCGGCGTGCGGGTAACTTACGCCTTTGACACGGCGCTCGACCAGGTCCTCGCTGACAAGGTTCAAGTTCAGCAGGTGGTGCTGAATTTGGTGCGCAACGCAATCGAAGCCATGGAACAATCCGATCGTCGGGATCTGATCATTGGCACCGAGCGCGGCCCGGATGGCATGGCTATCGTCAAGATAGCCGATACCGGAACCGGCATCGTACCCGAAATCGCCGACCAGCTTTTTCAGCCCTTCATTACGACAAAGTCGCAGGGGCTGGGCGTGGGTTTGTCGATTTCACGGACAATCGTAGAGTCTCACGGGGGTCGGATATGGGTGGAACCAAATCCGGCGGGCGGCACGATCTTTCGCTTTACCCTTCGCGCCGTGAGCCAGGAGGATATTCGCGATGGCGGCTGATGCAATCGTTCACGTGATTGATGACGATGAGGCGGTACGGCAGTCGATCGAATTCTTGCTCCGAATCTCAGGGGTGACGGCGCGAACTTATGATTCCGCATCGGCGTTCCTCAACGCGCTGCCAACGATTGACTCCGGATGCATCATCACCGACGTGCGGATGCCGGGAATCAGCGGGATCGATCTATTGAGGCGCCTTGGCGAGATGCGGATCAAAATGCCGGTGATTGTCATTACCGGCCATGGTGATGTACCCCTCGCCGTGGAGGCAATGAAAAATGGCGCCGTCGACTTCCTCGAGAAGCCATTTGACGATGAGCTTTTGCTCGGGTCGGTGCGGTCGGCACTCAATCGCTCCCAGGAAAACGCCGCCCGCGAAGCCGAACGGGCGGAGGTGGAGGCCCGGCTCTCTACTCTGACGAATCGCGAGCGCGAAGTCCTTCAGGGGCTGGTCGCCGGCAAGCCGAATAAGATCATCGCTTTCGACCTCGCAATCAGCCCACGAACTGTTGAGATATATCGCGCTAATGTCATGACAAAGATGGAGGCCGCCAGTTTATCGGAACTGGTACGTATGGCGTTGGTGGTCGGGGCGATGAAATCGGGTGTCGCCGGGTGAATATCCTTCGCGGATTGCTATTGCTCCATTGACCTTGGTCAAGGCAACTTGAGCGCACGTGTGGCTTATTGAATCTTTGCCGCGGTGCCCGTCTCGCGGCGACGGAAACAAGATGATGATGACCCAACGTGAATTGGCCAAGGTAAGGCCGGTTGTCCTCGTGATCGACGACGATCCCGCGGTGCGTAATTCCCTAAAATTCGCGCTCGAGATCGAGGGATTTTCCGTGCGACTGTACCCGACTGGAGCGGAGCTGCTGGATGAGAAGGACATTCCCGAGAGCGGCTGCCTTGTGACCGACTATCATTTGCCGGGGATGAACGGCTTGGATCTCCTCGCCAAGCTACGCGAGCGCAATATCAGATTGCCCGCCATCCTGATTACGACCCATCCCAGCGCCACGATTCGTGACCGAGCGGCGTTGGCGGGCGTGCGCCTGATCGAAAAGCCGCTGCTGAGCGACACCCTGTTTCAGGGCATTCGTGCCGCTCTCGGCGAACCCGGAGGACGCCATTGAGCAATGTGTCTAGACAGCCACCTGGCGTGTCGAACTGAGCTATTTGAGCCATTCCCGACGCTCATCCGGTTCCACCGTTATGCCTGACGACTGGCGCCGGCCGTATTTGCCTGCCCGATCGTTGCTCAGATGACGCCGGCGGTCCACACCACGAGGTCCGTGACCGCTTTGACGAAGGCCTTGTCAATGGCGGCAGCAGCGGCAGCCGTCTCGAGTTCGGGGGCTGAGACGAGGGCATCGAATGTCCGCGAGCCGACGATACGTCCATTGTAGCCCAGTATCTTTGCGGCGAACGCGACGTGGGCCATCGGGCCGGTGGCCCGTTGCTCAGCCAGGTCAGACGCATTCGAAACCTGAAAGCTGCGGACGTCGATGGCCAGCTGATAGTCGGCAGTGAGGCCGTCCATCGGCCGGGTAACGGCGCCAAGATAGTTCGAATTTTCGAAACTCTGGACAACCCTCGCCTGGAGCAACTTCGGAATCGTATCGCTCCACTGCGCATTGTCTGGACGCGCGGTCTCGCCTGCTCCCGCCTCAATGATGATCCGCTGGGTGTCGAGGGCAACCACAGCCGTCGGTTCGAGCACGACGAGTTGACTCTTCGCCGCCTTGTCGGACGGCGGAAATGTCCGCGGCGGTGCGAGGTCGTAGTATTTCGGCACAGTGGTCTTCGCCGAGCCGCCGCCGATCGCGCGCTCGAGGCCAGCTAGAATCGTGTCGACGCGATCCGAGTTGCGTGCGAGCGCCCCTGTGAAAGTGTTGAGGTTGGCGAGCGCGCTCTTCAGCGGGTCGGAATTGTCGGCCAGCACTGAATCGATCCGGCGCAGCGCCTGGCGCGCGGCCTCGGTCATGCTTTGCCCTGCCGCAGGATCGGCCACGAGGATCGGCGGCCCGGCCGGCGACGGCGAAAGCAGCTGCGCCGCGGCACCGCCGAGCAGCGAAACAACCGGAACTCCAGTCAGGCCCTGGTACTCCAAGCCGGCCTGCGTATCTGTCCGCACTGGCGTCGTCGACACCACTGAAATCGTTGCGGTGACCTGTCGAGGATTGCTGGGATCGAGGCTGAGACCGGTAACTTCGCCGACCCGAATGCCGTTGAACAGCACGGGGGCACCCGTCAGCAGGCCGGAAACAGTGTTCTCGAAGCGCACGCGGTAAACTGTCCGCTCGCCAAGACCGCCGGTATTGTGCAGCCAATAGACGAAGCCGAACACGCCTGCGATAACGGCGAGGATGAAGAATCCTACCAGCGCGTAGGGAGCCCGCGTTTCCATCAATCTGCCCGTCAGTTTGGCGCGGATGCGGCCGCGCGTGAACGTTTGCCGCGAAAGTAGGACTTCACCCAGGGATGCTCGCAGGCAAGCATGGCCGACATCGGTCCCTCCGCCACGACCTTGCCGTCGGCAAGCGCTGCGATGCGGTCACAGACAGCATTGAGGCTGTCGAGGTCGTGGGTGACCATGAAGACGGTGAGGCCAAGGGTTTGCTGCAACGTTCGAATCAGTGTGTCGAAGTCCTCAGCGGCGATCGGGTCAAGGCCGGAAGTCGGCTCATCGAGAAAGACAAGTTCAGGATCGAGCGCAAGTGCGCGCGCGAGCGCCGCGCGCTTCGTCATCCCGCCGGAAATTTCGGAGGGATACTTGTCGCCATCCTGGGCGCTCAATCCGACCATTTCAAGCTTGGCGGTCGCCAGTTCATCAAGCAGGTGTTCGGAGAGCTCCAGGTTTTCTCGCAATGGAAACTGAATGTTCTGGCGCACCGTCAGGGAGGAGAACAACGCGCCCTGCTGAAACAAGATGCCCCAATGCTGCGTCACCGAGGACGCGTCATGATCGGAAGCGGACGCAGCGTCCTTGAAATGTGAGCCTGCAACGACAATGCTGCCCGCTCGCTTCGGCAGGAGTCCGATGATGGTCCGCAACAGAACCGATTTCCCGCTACCCGAGGCGCCGACGATGCCCAGGATTTCGCCGCGACGAACGTCCAAATCGAGATGGTCGAGCACGATCTGCTGTCCGAATCCGACGACCAGATCGCGAACACGTACCATCGTTTGGTCGGGCCGCATGTCCATCGTCACATTCCAATCGACGCAAAGAATATCGCGAAGACACCGTCGAGCACGATGACCAGGAAGATCGATTTAACGACCGACGTCGTCGTCTGCGTCCCGAGCGACTCGGCGCTTCCCTTCACCTTTAGCCCTTCGCCGCAGGCCACGATGCCGATCGCCAGCGCCATGAACGGCGCCTTGATCATGCCGACTTCGAAATGCGTCATCGAGATCGCCTCTTGCAGGCGGGCGAGATACACCGCAGGGCTCATTCCTCCATAGAACCAGGCGACCAGGCCGCCGCCATAGAGGGCGGCCATCATGCCGAGAAATGCCAGAATCGTCAGCGCGCAGACGAGCGCAATGATGCGCGGCAGGATGAGGACCTCGATCGGATCGAAGCCCATGGTGCGCAGGGCGTCGATCTCCTCGCGCATCTTCATCGAGCCGAGCTCGGCCGTATAGGCGGCGCCGGAACGGCCGGCCGACATGATCGACACGATCAGCACGCCGATTTCGCGCACCACCAGAATTCCGACCATGTCGACGACATAGGAGTCCGCGCCGAATTTGCGGAAGTGGAAGAAGCCTTGCTGGGCGATAATGCCGCCGATCAGGAACGTGATCAGCGCCATGATCGGTACCGCCTGCCAACCGACACGGAAGAGATGGTAGACCGCGGAGGTGAAGCGAAACCGTCGCGGATGCAGGAGGATTCTGCCGATGGCGGCGCTGAGCTCGCCGAGCAGTCCGACGAATTCAACCACATCTAATAGTAGATCGACAGTGGCGCGCCCCACCTTGTCGAGGGCCATGATGGCGCGGCTTGAGCTTTTAACAGAAGGCCGGGGGTGCAGATTGACCCGCTGCATCTCGTCAATCAGGCTGCGATAGTGCGCCTTCAGTCCGGTGAATTGCGTGTCCTTCCCATCGCATTTCGAGCTGCGGGCCAGACGCTCCAGCAGCCACGCGCCCAGAGTGTCGAGTTCCTCGACGCTCGCCGCATCGATCACGATGCTTCGAGCGCGCGCCGCTTCGCGCGCAGCCACCTCAACCAGCTCTTCGAGGCGATCCGCATTCGCGGCCGTCCATGACCCGGCGGCCGTGAGTTCCAGGCGGTCGGCGTTCATCACGCTGGTCATGAGCGGCATCGCGGTCATGGTTGCCTGCTGATAATCCAGGAACCGGGACAGCCCGGCGCACCGTGGCCTATCTACTTGAGGGTCATGATGTACGCGATGACGTTCCGCAAATCGTCATCCGCGAGAATAATGTTCGGCATGTTGCGGTGGGAGGTGCGCAGGATCGCGGTCAGAGCGATAGCGGTCATGCCGGGGGTTTTCGCCACGGTTTCAAACGTAGGCGCTTGGCCGTTAGGCGACCGCAGCTGTCCTGCTTGGACGGCGTGACACTCGGCGCAAATCTGCTGTGCAAAGGCCGCCCCCTTCAGTCGTTCGGGAACATCCTGCGCCTGAGCTAGTCCTGCCGTGACGGTAATCAGGAATGCCGCCAAGGCGACGATGCGTTTCATCGGTATGCCTCCACATTGAATGTGATCGTCAATAGGGCAGGCGCGGTACGGCGGCCTTGATCCAGCGCAAAGCGTGTCGCCGAGAGTAGTTCAAAAGGATGTGGCGTTGGAAAAGAGGAGCGTGATCCATGAAGGCCGCCAACCTTAACTTGCAGCTCATCGGTTGCTGCCTGACCGCGGCAATGGTTGCGCAGCCGCTATTCGCAGCGGATGCCCGCAATGGCGAACAGCTTGCGCGCCGGTGGTGCGAGCCTTGCCACGTCGTCGCCGCCGACCAGCGCGAGGTGACCGGCGAGGCGCCGCCGTTCGCTAGCATTGCGACCAGGCCTGGCTTTGATCCGGCCAGAATCGCGATGTTCCTCCTTGATCCGCACCCAAAGATGCCGGACATGTCGCTGACGCGCATCGAGGCGGCCGATCTTGCCGCTTACATCGCCACATTGGCACGATAGAAGAGAGATTCCGTATGTGGGTTCGATCGCTCGGTCTCTATTTCATTCTCGCGATGATGTGGGTGCCGTAATTGCCTATCTCAAGTCGATTCAGGAACGCTAAAGCAAGGCGGCCTCACGGCTCCTCCACGGCTGCCTTGAGTTCGCCGGCCACAATATCTCCTCTCGGCGACACCACCTCGCGGCCGACGCGGTCGCGCACCACAGCATGGACGCGCACGGCGATCTGCGGTTGCTGCTCCATAAGCGCATGAAAATCGCTGGCGTTGAGCACCAGCAGGTTGGTTCTCGCAATCGCCGCCACGGTGGCAGAGCGGCGTGCCCGCCGCAGCACCGCGATCTCGCCGAAGAAATGGCCCACGCCGAGCCGGATGTGTTTGCCGTTGAGATCGATATCGACCTCGCCGCCGGCGATGAAATACATCGAATGGGCGTTGTCGCCGCGGCGAACGATGATTTCGCCAGCCTGAACGGTTTGTGCTCGTAACAGCCGCATGATGTCGGCGATCGCTGCGGCATCGAGCCCAGCGAACAGCGGCACCCGTGCGACCATTCCCCAAGTCACCACGAAATCGCGGCGATGGATCTGCTCCGAAAAGGCCTTAGCGATGATGCCGACCGGCAGCGCGATCATGACGAGCCCCCATAGGATCGTCATCGCCGCGACGAGCTTGCCAAGCAGCGTTATCGGCACCACGTCACCGTACCCGATGGTGCCGAGCGTCGCGATCGACCACCACATGGCGTCCGGAATAGTACCGAACTTGTCAGGCTGCGCATCGAGCTCTGCGAGATGGATAAACGTGGCGCTGACCAGCGTCGCGCCCGCGAAGATCACGGCGCACCCGAACAGCGCCCGCCGCTCGGCATAGAGCGCCTCCAACAGCGAGCGCAGCGCCGGCGAGTAGCGGGCAAGCTTGAGGAAACGGACGATGCGGAACAGCAGGACGATGCGGAGCTCGGACGGCAGCACGAAAGCGAACCAGAACGGCAGCACCGAGACGAGATCGATTAGGCCGTCAATCGATGTCGCGTAGCGCAGCCGCGCCTGCAGCGGTTTGAGTTCGCGGTAGGCCGCATGCTCGGGCGCCGCCCACATGCGGAGCAGATATTCGAGCGTGAAGGCGACGAGCGATACAAGCTCGATCGCCTCGAACAGCCTTCCATAGGCCGCTTCGTAGCGCGGCACGGATTGGAGCACGACCGCCAGGATATTGACCAGGACCAGGACGATGATCAGGCCGCTGGTGACGCGCATCGCGCGGTCGCCCACTGGGCCATGCTCGAGAATCTGGTAGGCGCGATGGCGCCATCTGTACAAGTGGTCGCGATGCGTGCTCATGCGGGCGTCGTGCAGCCTCAACGTCGAGCCGGGGAGGTCGCCTTCCTTGTTGGACGAATGCGAAACCTGAAGGGCACGAACGTGAATCAGAAGCGGATAGTCAGGGGTCAGTCCGTTTTATTGGCCGGTAAACCGCTTCTAAACTGCCATATATCTCGGCGTCCGCCTTGGACATTCAAGGGAGCGGTCCCAATCGTGGTAAGGAGTCTTATTCGGTTGGGGCCGCCCGGCCGGTTCTCCCTCCAGCACCGACCTGATAGCCACTATAAGGAACGAAGCGCGGGTTGCATTGACCTGGGTCAAACCTTGGAGCGCCTTTCGGGTGGCGTTTGGCGCCGAATAGCACCGCGAGTGGCTCGAAGATTGGCGGTGTGTCAGCTGCCCGCCATGACGATGCCGGTCGTGCTCCGGTGAAGGGGCTCGAAACCCACGGGCTTTACATGGACGCGGATTCCGACCAGGCACACCGCTATCGAAGCAACCAGCGCAACCGCCATGATCTTCACGTGGGTAGCACGGTCAGCAGTGAAGAGCGTGGCGTTGTTCACGGGTCGCTCCGAGAGGCTGAAACGCGAATGCGCGACGATCAGGCGTTCAATTGGCGCAATGCACCGGAGTTGCGCAGCACGATGCGACGCGCGCTTGGTAGCCCGATAGCCTGCTCGGACACCAATTGCGTCATGGTGCGCGACACGGTCTCGATCGTCAGCCCCAGATAGTCGGCAATATCCTGGCGCGACATCGGGAGCTCGATGGCATCGGTGGCAGCGAGCCGGGCCGACATTTCGAGCAAAAAGGAGGCAACGCGTTGTTGGGCGCTTTTGACGAGAAGCAACAAGTGCCTCTGGACGCGGTTGAGTTCGCGTCCTGTGAAGGACCACAGCTCGCGGGCCATGTCACAATCGCGTTCGGCCTGCGAGACAATGGCGGCGCGCCGGACCACCAACACCGTTACGTCATTGATCGCTTCGGCAGAAAGCTGGTGCTCTTTACCCATTTCGAGGCCGAAGATGTCGCCTGGGAGGTAGAAGCCGCCGATCTGACGCCGGCCATCGCACAGGATCTTATAAGTCCGCACCGCGCCCTTGGTCACCTTGTACATATATTCGGCCGGTTCGCCTTCACCAAAAATTTCTTCGTTGGGGCCAAACCTCATCTGGCTTCCCATCGCCTCCATGGCCCCGAAGCCGCCGCGGACCGGAGCGGGACGGGGGATGGCGTTCGCATGGGGCTGATTGGCCGAAGCGGTGCGAATCTGGGTCTGCATCAACATGGCTAAGCTCCCGTGTTCTCGATGTACGAGGGTTAGCCCGCGGCGAATATTGAGAAAATTCAGATATTGCTCTTAAGCGGACCTCCATAAGGGGAGACACTTAAGGGATTCTCCGTAGGACCGATGGCGTAAAGTCGAGCTCGCGTTCACCCACCATGCCACGTGCGCTTGGGCCCTGGTCGCCTTCAGCAGCGCTATATAATGCGTGTAACGTACCAAGCGCCATCGATCGAGGCTCTGTGTTGCGCTGGATCAATGATCTCGCACCACACGACAAGCATTCGTGAAGTCAGAACGGAATTCCCGAAGAGGTTTTGCGAATGAGTGAGCGTCACTATCATGCCGTCATCTGGATCGATCATCACGAGGCCCGGGTATTCCATTTCAGTCCAACCGATGTGGAGCAGCTCGTTCTACATCCCGATCACCCGACAAGGCACATTCATCACAAGGCAAATTCGATCGGCAGCGGGCATGCAGCGGAGGATCACACCTATCTGCAGGCGGTTGCGGATTCCATCGCAGATTCAGGTGCGGTTCTCATCGCTGGGCCAGCGAATGCAAAGACCGAACTGATCAAGCATATTCACCACCACAGTCCGAAGCTAATGAGAGCCATTGTCGGCGTGGAGACCGTCGATCATCCAAGCGACGCGCAACTCGTCGCCTACGCGCGAAAGTACTTCAAGGCTACGGACCGCATGCAGCCGCAAAGGCCATAGGGACGCAGTTCGTTTCGCTCCTCAGCCCGATCGATGCGAGAAGGTCGGTCGAGACAGCCAAGTGGTAAAGCGTTTAGCATCGCGCGACAAGCATTGCGGCGAGTCGATACACAGAGCTTTCCAAGAGAGGTCCATCCGATGCGGCAAGCAACATCCGAAAGCGAAAAAGACGACATATTAAGTCCGCAAGAATTGTCTCGTCTCGACGCTTATTGGCGGGCGGCGAACTATCTTTCGGTCGGGCAAATTTATTTGATCGACAATGCGCTGCTTCGGGACTCGTTGAAATCCGAGCACATCAAGCCACGTCTGCTGGGGCATTGGGGCACGACACCGGGGTTGAATTTCATCTATGTTCACTTGAACAGGATCATCAAGGCTCGTGACCTCAACGTCATCTATATCTGCGGTCCAGGCCATGGCGGCCCTGCCATGGTGGCCAACGCCTATCTCGAAGGGACCTATACGGAGGTCTATCCATCGATCGGCCAAGACGCCGAGGGCATGCGCCGCCTCTTTCGACAGTTCTCATTCCCGGGCGGAATTCCGAGCCACGCGGCGCCCGAAACGCCGGGTTCGATTCATGAAGGCGGTGAGCTTGGCTATTCCCTGGCGCACGCTTACGGCGCCGCATTCGACAACCCGGATCTGATCGTCGCATGCGTCGTTGGCGACGGCGAGGCGGAGACCGGCTCGCTCGCCGCGTCTTGGCATGGCAACAAGTTCCTTAATCCGGCTTCCGACGGAGCCGTTCTGCCCATTCTGCATCTCAACGGTTACAAGATCGCTAATCCAACCATCCTCGGCAGGATGCCCGATGACGAAGTCATCGAGCTGTTTCGGGGCTATGGATATGAGCCGATCATGGTCGCGGGTTCGCAACCAGCCGCAATGCATCAGCGCATGGCCGCTGTCCTCGACAGAGTGATCGAGGATATCCACTCGATTCAGCAGGAGGCGCGGAAAAGCGGTGGCAACGGCTCTGAAGCGCAGCCGCCGCGCTGGCCTCTCATCATCCTGCGCAGTCCGAAAGGCTGGACCGGTCCGAAGCAGGTCGATGGCCAGAAGGTCGAAGGGTTCTGGCGTTCCCACCAGGTTCCACTGGACAAGGTGCGGGAGAATCCCGAGCACCTCCGCCTACTGGAGCAATGGCTGCGCAGCTACCGGGCACAAGAACTGTTCGGCGAAGCCGGACGTCTCCTTCCGGAGATCGCAGCACTAGCTCCGACCGGGACTCGGCGGATGAGTGCCAATCCGCACGCGAATGGCGGCTTGCTCCGACGCGAACTGCGCCTTCCAGATTTCCGGGTCTACGCCGTCGGGGTCCCAAATCCCGGGGGATCGCAGGCTGAGGCGACGCGCGTAATGGGCTCGTATTTGCGCGACGTCGTGCGGTTGAACGCCGAAGAACGCAATTTCCGTTTGATGGGTCCGGACGAGACCGCGTCCAATCGCTTGGACAACATCTTCGAGGCTACTGATCGTGTCTGGATGGAAGAAATCAAGCCCTACGACGTCCATCTAACGCGAGACGGCCGCGTGGTGGAAGTGCTCAGTGAACACCTATGCCAAGGCTGGCTCGAAGGCTATTTGCTAACCGGCCGCCATGGTCTGTTCTCGTGCTACGAAGCTTTCGTTCATATCGTCGATTCGATGTTCAACCAGCATGCAAAGTGGTTGAAGGTCTCGCGTACGCTTCCGTGGCGCCGGCCCATCTCTTCTCTGAACTACCTTCTCACCTCGCATGTCTGGCGGCAGGACCACAACGGTTTCAGCCACCAGGATCCTGGATTCATCGACCTCGTTATGAACAAGAAGGCTGATATCGTTCGCGTGTATCTCGCACCGGATGCAAACTGTTTGCTCTGGGTCACGGATCACGCTCTGCGCACCTACGACCGTATCAACGTGATCGTGGCGGGAAAGCAGCCGGCTCCCCAATGGCTGACCATGGAAGCGGCCATCAAGCACTGCGAGGCAGGAATCGGAATCTGGGACTGGGCGTCAAACGACAAGGACGGGAGCGAACCCGACGTGGTGATGGCGTGCGCCGGCGACGTTCCAACGCTCGAGACAATCGCAGCGGTCGACCTTCTGCGCAAACACCTGCCCGATCTCAAGGTCCGAGTCGTGAATGTCGTTGATCTGATGACGCTGCAGTCCAAGGACGAGCATCCGCACGGGATCACCGATGCCGAATTCGACGGCCTGTTCACGTCCGATCGGCCAGTGATTTTTGCTTATCACGGTTACCCCTACCTCATTCACCGTCTGACCTACAAACGCAAGAATCATGACAATATCCACGTGCGAGGATTCAACGAGGAAGGGACTACGACGACTCCATTCGACATGGTCGTCCTCAACAAGCTCGATCGCTTTCATCTGGCAATGGACGTGATCGAACGAGTGCCGGGACTTAGTCCCAAAGCCGCTCACGTGAAACAGCACTTTCGCTACAAGCTGATCGAGCACCGGAATTACATTGATGAGCATGGCAAAGATATGCCGGAAATCCAGAATTGGAGGTGGCCCCATAAAACCGCGACGCGGGCCAGCGGCTGACGTGCATTCTAGGCAACGACAGGCCAGTCGAGCGCGGCCATGGTCAGCAAAAATCTATCGTAGGCGGCGGCGATCGCGCCGCTCTCGTCTCGGTGCCGACAAACGGAGCGCCCTGAGCGCCCGTATCCAGGTTGACGAGGGACTGGCGTGACGTCGACGTCGCGGTGTGCGGCACCATTGCCCCGCGTTCGATCGCGCCGTCGGCGTCCCGATCTCCATCACGGCGCCGAGAGGCGGCTGATGCGGGAAATGCAGTCGGCGGACAAGTTTCCGGGCTATCCCAACGCCAAATCCGAGACCGCGGACCGCTCGTAGACGCCACCTCAAATTGCGATCTTGATCAGAATCAATGTGGACGGCCGCAAAGCCAGGCATTTACGCGATCGTAGAAGTTTCAATTCCCCATTCGAGGAGGGACATCATGCGTATTACCACCCTTGCAATCACTGGTGCGCTGATCGTCGGCGTCGCGGTTCCGGCCGTGGCGGCAGCAAAAAAGACCTCGTGGACTCCGACGTTCGCCACGTGTGAAGCCCTCGCGATGAATCGCGGTGTCGACATAAATGAGCGCCGATCGAGCGACACCGGGCCGTCACCCTATCGCCAGTTCATGGTCGCTTGCCTCGCCGGCAAGGTTGAGGGCCGACCGGTCGTTGCCACCCGCGTCGCCCCGGCGGCGCAGATTCCCGGAAAGTGGGACAGTTGCGAGCAGCTGGCGCTCCAGCGCGGCGACAGCGTGAACGAACGACGATCGTCGGAAAGCTGACCTTCGCCCTATCGGCAATTCATGAAGTCCTGCCTTGCCGGAAAGGTGTAGCGGCGGCAGTGCCCGTACACACAAGTGGTCCCCCGCGGGGGGACCACTTGTTGCTTCGCCGATGCGCGAGGTCCGCTCTGTCGGCTCGCAGTTAGCTGGGCAACGACGAGTGCGAAACGGTTCGGTGTAGCGCGCGATCCGCAAAGGCCCGGCGTCGACGGGAAGCCCACGTCGTGGACGAGCTCAGCGGCCAATTCCTTGCCGCGTCGATCATCACCGCACTGCGGTCAGGGCTTCACCATGACCTTGATCGCTTCGCGCTCATTCATGGCCCGGTAGCCGGAGGGAACGTCTTCGAGGCTTATTACTCGGTCGAACACGCGGCCGGGTTCGATCCTGCCCTCAAGGACATCCGGGAGCAGTTCGCCGATGTATGCTCGCACCGGGGCGGGACCGCCGCTCACGGTGATGTTGTTGTAGAACATCTGCTCCGAGGCAGGAATTGCCTCGTAATGAGGAACACCGACCCGGCCCACGGCGCCGCCCGGACGGGCGATGCTCACGGGGGTTCGGATCGCCTGGTCCGTTCCGACGCATTCGAGGATGGAGTGGACGCCGAAACCGCCGGTCAATGCACGAATGTGTTCGACGGCGTCCTCACCGCGCTCGCTCACGATGTCCGTCGCGCCGAAGGCTTTCGCGAGCGCAATGCGGTCGGGATGGCGACCCAGGATGATGATCTGTTCGGCGCCGAGGCGCTTGGCAGCGATGACGCCGCACAAGCCGACGGCGCCGTCGCCGACCACGGCCACACTTTTTCCGTCATCGACCCTTGCCATCCGGGCTGCATGATGGCCGGTTCCCATCACGTCCGAGAGCGTGAGCAGTGACAGCATCAATGCATCGTCGGCGCCGACCGGCAGGACGAAGAGCGTTCCATCGGCCTGCGGGATGCGCAAAGCCTCTGCCTGCGCTCCACCGGCCTCGCCTCCCGTGCCGAAGAAGCCGCCGTGGATGCAGGAGGTCTGCAGCCCCTCGTCGCAGAACATGCACGTGCCGTCGGAGTAGGCGAACGGCATCACGACCACGTCGCCGCGCTTGACGGTGCGCACGTCGGCGCCGACCGCCTCAACCACGCCCATCGCCTCGTGACCCATGCGGCGGCCGGTCTCGGTGGGCTCGAGCTCATTGTACGGCCATAGATCGCTGCCGCAAATGCAGGCGCGGGTGATGCGGATAACCGCATCAGTCGGATTCACAATAGTGGCATCGGGGATATTCTCAATCCGGACATCGCCGGCACGGTACATGACAGTTGCGCGCATCGATCTATTTCCCGTTTCTGATGGACTGCATTGTCTTCAATCCGGCGAAGAGATTCGGTGGGAACGCGGGTCGTTCAATCGTGCGCGGTCCGCTCATTTCGGAGCAAGTTCGCCGTACCAATAGGCAGCGGTCACGCCTCCATCCATCAGGAAGTCGCTTCCGGTAATGAACCCACCGTCCGGACCCATGAGCAACGCGCCGACAGTTGCCACCTCGTCCGGAATGCCGGCGCGCCCAGCCACGGACACCTCGATCATGCGCCGGTACCCTTCGCCACGCGGCCCGGTGAGTTCGTCCTTGGCGAGTGGG
>WNFI01400776.1_pt1 | contig 19342 bp, 15 predicted proteins | sample 5400471 | NCBI WGS metagenome assembly WNFI01 (sample SAMN13153348, study PRJNA577476) | soil metagenome | isolation source: 100 cm saprolite on Douglas fir-dominated hillslope | place: USA:California | collected 2013-09-17 | reverse complement strand
GCGGCTTGCTGGGTGCGGATCAAGGCGGCGACGAGGTCGTAAAGAGCGGGGCTGGTGCAGACTTCGTAATAGGGATGCGAAGTCGGTCCTCCGATTTTCCCGTCAGGAAGCAATTGCCGCGCGAAAGCCTTTCGCAGAACGAGCAGTTCCACGGACTCGCCGAGGGGCACTTCCCCGTAATACAAAGTGACGTCTTGTTTGCCCCAGGGCATATCGAGCTTCGTTTCAATGGACTCGAGCGAAATTTCCTCGGCGAGCTTTTGAAAGCCTTCTTCGTTGAGCTCGATGCCGTTGTGGTTGTAGCGAACCAGGAATTCGTCCAACTCTTCCGCCGAAGCGCCTTCCATGGTGTTCAGAAACTGGAAAACAGAAAAGTGGGTTTTCTGTCCGGCCAGCATGCGTTTCGCCAGCTTGGCGCAGCCGGAAAGGCGGTCGGAGAGATTCAGCGCCTTTGAAATCATGATGCGCGAATCCCCGTCGGTCCAGTAGGTGGGAGCGGAGCCCTGAAAAGCAACTCCCAGGCCAAGCTCCAGGGCGGGAAGATCGCTGGCCGACGCGCGCTCATTGTAAGAGTTGCAGACGGAAAGAATCTGGCGAGAAAGAATGCAGGCCTTGGCCACGGGCCGCGCATAGGCAATGGTCGACTCCGTTTCGAAAATGGCGAGAATGATGGCGTCGCCTTCGATGAATACTTTTTTCGCAGAATAGCGGTCCAGAAGCTTCTTGACGGGCTCGTGCAAATTCAGACTGAAATGGGAAGCGGGGTTTAGCCCGCGCGAAAGCAAATCCTGGGTCATGCGCGTGGAGCCGCGCACGTCGGACTTGATGATCACGTGCGAGACGACATGGTCTTGCTCCGGACGGGCCTCCTCCGGAAGCACGCACTCGTACAGACGGTTGTTCAAGCGGGACAGTTCGCGCGCCTTTTCCGTGGTTACCAGGTTGATGCGCTCCATGCAGGTGGTCAGATGTTCGGCGTCACGCAGATCCCTTCTCAGGCGAAGGAAGTCGCTGGCAAACCGCAACACGAAAGCCTGTTTTTCCTCGCGGGAATAGCGGCGTATCTTTTTCGAAAGCTCCTCGATGGCCTTGAGTGACAATTTCTTCGCGGGCACCTGCTTGATGACCTGCTCGACTTGCTTGAGCTCCTCTTTCGAAACCAGGGCCTTGCGGAGCTGCTGCAAGTGCACGGGCGGGCAGTAATCCGAAGCGATGGGGCGGATTTCATAGCTCGCCAGGATGTGATAGAGAATTTCGTGCAGTTCGAGACGGTCGAGGAACTGCGCGAGCAAGCGCGCGCGCACAGGCGCCTCCGCCTCTCCGGCGGAACTCGCATCGAAGAGCCGCTTCGCGTTTTCCGGCTCGTTCAGAAATTCACCAAGCCTCCCCGCATGATCCTTCACAAAGAAATCGAGCTTCTGCCTGGCCACCTCAATCTGTGGACCTAACTCCTCCAACTTGTATTCCTGATGCTTGAGCCTGAGTTCGAGGTCATTCAACGATGCCTTCAGGTCGGCGGGGTCACCGGAATTGAGAAACTTGGTAAAGAAACCATCGCCCCGGTCAAGCCGCTTGCGGGTGTTTTCGCGCTGTTCCTCGAGGTTGGCGATCTCCCCGCGAATCGCCTGCACTGCTTCCAGAAGGGCGGTATGGGCTTGGATGGCTTCGGTGTGCGCAGGGTCATGGCTGAGAGTAACGCCGACCTCGCGGAGGAATTCCTGGAAGAGCGTGTCCATGGCCTCAAAGCGGTCGGAGTCACGGGCATAGTTGCCCAAGAGGATGTAATGCTCCAGAAAGAAATCGTCGTCTTTCCCGCCGTCGAGGAAAATCAGCCGGTTCTTGCAAAGCTCGTAATAAGAAACGAAATCTTCGCCAAACAGGGCGCGGCGGGCTTTTGCAATGACGTTGTCTTCCACGTCGATGACAAACTGGGCTACCTGCTGCCCCACACGGCGAAGGACGCCCCTCCGCGCGGACTGCAGTTCCGACAACCGTGCCTTGATAACGTGCGCCTGCTGGCTGCGCTCGAAATGCTCGCCCCGCTTGCGAATCCATTCCTTGCCTTCGAGGATCAGGTTGGCAAATTGATTGCCCATTTCGAAGGTCAGGAATTTCAGCAAGCTCAGCCGGAAGAGCAGATCGATCTCAATATTTTTGTGATATTTGGCAAGCGTCAGAGAACTCTGCAGCAACTCGGAGAGCAGCTTGCGGAAGGCAGCGCTGTCCGGTCCTCGCGAGGCGCGCAGCTCGATCCCCGGAAGATAGGTGCTGCTGGAGTTCTGACGAATCACGTCGAAAAGATATTCGCGAGCCGCCTGGACGAACTTCGGGCTCAAGAAGACGTCGTGGTGGATGTTATCCACACCGATCGCCAACGACCCCATGGGGATCGTGACGTTGTAACTCTTGAGTTGGGTCCGCGCCTCTTCGGCTGCACTGGGCGCTAGGAGTTCGTTGAGCATCAAGTTAGCCAGAAAGAGCTATTTTCACGTTAGCAGCCGCAGCGGGGCCGGGCAACAAGTCCGGATGGGTCCGTAACCAGAGAGTAAGGGCAGGGCCGGGGCAGCGGATTTGAGAGGGCCTATAGGACGGTGATGCGGCGGGCGTCGCCTCCGAGGTGCTCCAGGCGGACACGGATCTGCGGCCAGGGAGACTGGAGGGGGAAGCGCTCGGACCACTCCAGAATGGCCACCGAGGGAGTTGAGAACATGTCCTCCATGCCGAGAGTTTCAAAATCGTGGAAATTCTCAATTCGGTATAAATCGGCGTGGTAGACCTTGGCGGGTTTGCCGTAGACGTGAACGAGGGTGAAGGTTGGGCTGGTGACGTCGTCTTCGTTAGCGGCCCCGAGTCCGGAGACGATGCCTTTGGTTAGCGTGGTCTTACCCGTGCCAAGGTCGCCGGTGAGAAGAACCAGAACGGGAGCCTTGAGGCGCTTCGAGAATTCCCTGCCCCAGTCGGTGGTTTCCTCGGCCGAATGCGTGATGATTTCCTCAGCCACCCTTGCGTAGCTCCTCAAGGAGTTTTAGGCGGGCGTGGGGCACGGCATCCGCAACCTCGCTGGCGAGGAGGCCGGACAGATCCGTGCGGCGGGATGCCAATTCCGCAGCCAGACCGTGAAGGTATACGCCGAGGCTTAGGACGCGCGCTCCGTCATCCGCGCCAAACTGCGCAATGAGCGCCGAGAGGATACCGGTAAGGACGTCGCCCGTTCCGCCCTTGCCCAAGCCGGCATTGCCAGTCGTACTGACAAAGGTTTGCCCGTCCGGCGAAGCTACGATTGAATGGTAACCCTTGAGCACAACGTGCGCGTTCCACCGACGAGCGGCATCAAGTGCCAGCGCGATGCGGTCCGCCTGAACGGCTGAGCTCGTGGACCCGAGCAGCCGAGCCATTTCCCCGGGATGAGGCGTGAGCGCGAGAAATTTCGATTGGCGATCGCGAAAAAGGCCGCCGTCGCCGGCAAAGGCGTTCAACCCATCTGCATCCAATATCGTGGGCAGGAGTGTATGGCGAACGACCTTGCGAATGAATTTTTGCGTTTCAGGGTGCGTGCCAAGACCCGGACCGATGCCAAGAACGGTCTTGCCTTTCGAGATTTCGTCGAAGCTATTTCCTTCGAGGCTGCTGAAGGCAATCGTGCCTTCGTCAGTCGAGTCCAGAGCCTCAGTCATGTGCTCCGGCTGACCCGCCGCGACTGTCGGCGACACAACCGCGGGCGTTGCTATTGTCACCAAACCCGCACCAGCCCGCAACGCGCCTCGACTCGAGAGAATCGCGGCACCGCTCTTGCCGAGCGAACCTGCGACGAGGAGGACATGCCCGAAGGTGCCCTTGTGGGATTTAACGGAGCGAACCAGTGGCAACCCATGAAATTCGTCCGGGCCAGCCCAACGAAGTGTTCCGCGCCCGATTTCTTCAACCAGGGCGGCAGGCGAGCCAATAGCGCAGACTTCCAGCGCGCCGACTGCGTCTGCATCCCGAGAAAGGAGCTGGCTGAGCTTGGGAGCCGTAAAGGTGACAGTCCGGTGCGCGCGGAGAACGGGGCCTTCGGCACGCTGCCCGTCTGAAGGCAGCCCAGAAGGAGTATCGACTGCAAGAATCAATGCGGGACGCGCCGCAGTCGCGTGAGCCGATAGACGATTGATGTCTTCGATTGCTTGTGCAATTAGTCCGGTGGCGGCGCCGCGCAGGCCCGTTCCCAAGAGCGCATCAACGATGACCTTCGATTCAGCAGCCAAAGGCCACGCGCGCTGCCAAGCAGGTTCATCTTCGATGGCGAGGATTGTGTTTCCCGCTTCGAGATAACGGGCGAGATTTGCGCCCGCATCGCCGTGCATTTCCCGTGGATCGGCGAAGAGGTACACGCGCGGATCAATACCGGCGGCTCTCAGGTATCTGGCGGCTACTAAGCCGTCGCCGCCATTATTTCCTTTGCCGCACAGCACAATCACGCGCTGCGGTGAACCGGGGGAAAACTCGCGGAGAACGGCGTCGGCCACATTCTTCCCCGCGGCTTCCATCAATTTCAGGCTGGGGATGCCGTAGCGTTCGCTAGTGAGGCGGTCGACCTCGCGCATTTCGGCAGCAGTGAGAGCTTTCATGGGAGGTTTACGGCGAACTCAAAGCATCCACCCGCCGCTGACATTGACGACCTGTCCTGTAACGTACTCGGCTTCTTCGGAGGCGAAAAAGGCTACCGTCGCGGCAACATCTTCCACCGTCGGCGGACGACCGATCGGGAAGCGCGCGTCGCGCATCCTGCGGGCCTCTTCCAACGTCAGCTCATTTTCATCGATGCTGGAGGGGTTCACGACGTTCACGGTGATCCCGTTCTTGGCTTCTTCGAGCGCCAATGAACGCGACAAAGCCACGACCGCGGCCTTGGCTGCAGCGTAGGCCGAAATTTTCGCCTGGCCGAACGCGCGCTCCGCGCCGACGGCGCCCAAATTGATAATCCGGCCCCAGCGCGCCTTCCGCATGTGCGGCAACGCGGCCCGGCACATGTACAAAACGGTGAGCAGATTCGAGGTGAAGATGCTCTGCCAGTCCTGCAGCGACGATTCCGCCAGCGTGCCCCAGCGAAAATCTCCCACATTGTTCACGATGACGTCGAGGCGGCCGAAGCGATCGACGACAGTTTTGATCAGCTGATCGCAGCGCCCCGCATCGGTAATATCCGTTTCAACCGCAACACAATCCGCGCCATTTGCCTGCAACTGGCGCAGGGTCTGCTGTGCCGCCACTTTATTGGAGCGATAGGCAATGGCCATCCGCGCGCCATCCTGCGCCAACCGTAAAGCGAGCCCTCGGCCAATGCCCCTGCTCCCACCTGTTACCAGCGCCACCCGATTGCGAAGCGACATTCGTCTCCCCGGTAAAATCTCTTGGAAGAATTTTCAGTATAGCCTAGCCGCTGCGGAGGTACTACTGAAGCCGCGCGACGATTACCGTCATGTCATCAGCCTGTTCGGGAGTCCCGGCCCACTCTTCGGCCGCGGCCATCAGCGACTCGGCGACCATGAGCGGCGCGGCGCTCTGCACGTGGACCGCGGCTTCCTGCAGGCGGCGAATTCCAAACTCTTCCCCATAGACGTTCTCCGGCTCGATCAGGCCGTCACTATATCCGATGAGCAGCGAGTCGGGACCTACTGTCAGCGATCCTTCCTCATAGACGTAATCTTCCATGACGCCAAGAACCATCCCACCTTTATCCAATTGCTCCGAAGTGCCGTTGCAGATCAGAAATGCCGGCAGGTGGCCCGCGTTCGTATAACGCAGCGTTCGCGTGGCGCTGTCGTAGATTGCGATGAAGAACGTCGCGAACCGGTCGTCGCCGGTGTTGCGCACCAGATGCTTGTTTAGCCGGGATACGAGTTCGGCCATGCTCAAGCATTCGCTGCCTTCGGAAAGCATCTGGCTGCGCAGCGCTGCTTGCAGACTGGCCATCAGCAGCGCCGCCGAAATTCCCTTCCCCGAAATATCCGCGATGGCGATGGCGATATGGGTCGGGCTGAGCTGAATGAAATCATAGTAGTCGCCGCTGACGGAACGCGCGGCCTTGCAAATGGCCTCGATCTCCACTCCCGGCACTGACGGCAGAGTACTCGGAAAGAGCTGGTTCTGGACTTCGCGCGCGATGGAGATTTCATTTTCGAGGCGCTGCCGTTTATTCTGTTCTTCGATGAGCGTACTGATGGAGCCCGTCATTTGGTTGAACGATTCGGCCAGCTCACCGAGCTGATCGCGGTGCTCGATCTGCACGCGGTGAGAGAAATCCATGGCCTGCACATACTGGGTGCCCCGGTATAGATCGGCGACAGCCCTGGTAATGCGCCGCGTAAGCACAATTCCGGTGGCCAGCGCGGCAGCTTCAATAAGCAGGAAAACCACTCCCACAACTATTAGGAGCAACAGGTAGGAGTCGCGCAACTCGCCGAGCGTCGCGAAAATCCTGCGGCTCAATCGCAATGGCCGAGCATTGAATACGGCCAAGACGGGCCGGGACACCTCCACTCTGCCATCCTTCGCGACAAAAACCGAATCCAGGCTGGACACAACGTTCACGGGAGTATCGATCCAGAACATGGGGCCCTGTAGAGTGCGGTCGCGCGCAATGATGCGACGCGCCACTTTGTATTGTTCACCGCCGGAGGAATAGATGACTTCCTGTGGGGCGCCGCCCATGTATCGCTCCATCAGGTTTAGCTGGATCGCGCCGAGATCGGGTGCGACGGTACTCAAAAACTCCGGTGTGACCGGTACGCGGAGTACCACAACGCGCTCGCCATTGCGATCTGAAATGGCCCGCAGACTCGTCAGCGAAAGCGTATCGCCCTGCTGCAAGAGTCCGGCAAACGATCTCTTGCCGGGGGAAGTTACCTTGTGAAGGAGAGAAGTGTCACCGGAGAAACTGATGCTCAGCCCGGGAAGTTCATGGTCATGGACCGCATGCGATTGTGCCGCGAGGATGCGCTCCGATTCCTCCTGTGTCACGCGGGCGGGTAGCGTTTGGTGCGCAATGGCGATGTGCTCCGAGATATCCGCGATCATTTCAATGCGTTGTTGGATGTCCTCGTGCAAGAGATACGCGCCCAACTGCGAATACAGAATGCGACCCGCCAGAAAAACGAGCGTCACAATCAGCAAGATAGGAACGAAGGCGATGAACAAATACGCAACGATCAGCCGGTTGCGTAGGCTCCAAAGCAGCCGGTTTCTCCACCAGCCAATCAGCCGGAACAGGAGATAAACGCCGGCAAGAACCGCCAGATATTTCGAGAAGCTGAAAAAGCCGCCGTTGAACCCCAAGATGGCGGCCAGCAATCCTCCGGCTGCCACTGCCGTGGAAACCAGATCGGGCCACGAGAGGCGGCTCCAAACTTCTTTGAAGTAAGTGCGGAAGGGTGTCATCGTGCCGTCAACGGAAACAATACTCTACCTGAATCGGCGTAACGAAGGCACAGTAAGCCATTGACAATCGGAAGGCAGGCCGGGCGCCTCACCAGCCCGGCCTGCTGCAAGGAAGCATTATTTCGGTTGCGAGTTGCTTACGCGGCTGTGGTAACGGCTGTAAGTGAAATAGATCACCAGGCCGATCACCAGCCAGACGATCAAGCGAGCCCAATTGACCCAGCCGAGTTTGTACATCATGTAGCCGTTGAAGAGGATGCCGAGAATCGGAACGACAGGGACCCAGGGGGTGCGGAACGGCCGCGCCTGACCAGGATTCGTGCTGCGCAGAATCATGACCGCGATGCAAACAATGACGAAGGCCAGCAGCGTGCCGATGTTCACCATCTTTCCGATATCGTCAATGGGCGTCACGCTGCCGACGATGGCGGCAAGCAGGCCCACGAGTATGGTGTTCTTGTAAGGAGTCCGGAACTTCGGATGCACCGCGGCAAAGAACTTCTTTGGCAACAACCCATCATTCGCCATGGCGTACAGAACGCGCGTCTGCCCGAGCAGCATGACCAGCATTACGCTCGTAAGTCCTGCCAGTGCACCGAGCGTGATGATGTGGGACGCCGTCGAGAGCCCGCGGTCCAGGAAGGCCCGAGCGATGGGCGCTTCGATGTTGACGTCCTGCCAGTGAACCATCCCCGTCAGAACGCCCGCCACAGTGATGTACAGGATCGTACAAATCAACAGCGATACGATGATGCCGATGGGTAAATCGCGTTGCGGATTTTTGGCTTCCTGAGCAGTCGTGGAAACGGCGTCAAAACCGATGTAGGCAAAAAAGATGTAGGCGGCGCCCGCTCCGACACCTGAGAAACCCATCGGCGCAAACGTGGACCAGTCGTGGCCCCAGTTCGAGAAGTTGACGTAATGGATGCCCAGGCCGATGACGAAAAGGACGACAGCAACCTTGATGGTCACGATCGTTGCATTGAATCTCGCACTCTCTTTGATGCCGATGACCAGAATCGCGGTGATGACCAGCGCGATCAAGAATGCAGGGAGGTTAAACCCGATCTCCACTCCAAAAATTGTCGGTGCATTGAGAAGCGCGTGAGCCTGCTGAACCAATTCCGGCGACTGCGCTTTGACGATGGTATCGACTTTGTCGAGGAAGGCTTGCGTGCCCGGCTGCAGCGCAGCGTCAGAGGCTTGCGCCATCTGGCGCGCGACGATCTTCGTGGCGGTGCTCAGTCCCGTCCAATGGTCGTAGGCCAGCCACAAAGGCATTTTGATCTTGAAAATATTGAGCAACTCGATGAAGTGGTTTGACCAACCCGACGAAACCGTGCTCGCGCCCATCGCGTATTCCAGCGTGAGGTCCCAGCCGATGATCCAGGCGAACAGTTCACCCAGTGTGGCGTAGGCATAGGTATAAGCGCTGCCAGCCAGCGGGATCATCGCGGCAAACTCGGCGTAGCAGAGCCCCGCGAACGCGCATCCTAGCCCCGAAAGCACAAAGGAAAGCATCAGGCCCGGCCCGGCGTAGTGCGCGCCCAGACCGGAAAGCACAAAGATGCCCGCGCCGATGATCGCGCCGACGCCCAGAGCAGTCAGCTGGAACGGGCCGAGCGTACGCTTCAGACTGTGCCCGCCTTCCTCCTGCGCTTCCGCGAGCAACATGCTCATCGGTTTTCTTGCGAACAAGGGGTTGCCCATGCAACTCCTCCTTTAGGGTTTTTCCCGGTTTCCCCGTTTTCCAGGTTGCGTCCAAATTGGCTGTAAGCATTGTAGAGGCGCAGCCTGCCGCGCCCCTACAAGAAAATTAAGTTATTCCGTGCGTGCGGCTTGCGTCGCCCGCCGTGACCACAGCCAATAGACCGGCAAGCCGATAACTACGATCGCTAATCCCGTGCCCGCCGTCTGCGTTTGATAGAGCAGCAGCACCAGCATAATCACGGCCGCAGCCAAGACATAGAGCGCGGGAACAACTGGGTAGCCGAATGCACGGTACGGCCGCTCAACATCCGGCCGTTTCGCTCGCAGTACAAAAATTCCCATTATAGTCAGCACGTAGAACAGCAACACGGCAAACACAACGTAATTCAGCAGGTCGCTGTAGAGATTGCCGTAGGTCACAACTCCAGCCGCGTCCACATGCCGCGTGCGCAGCAAAATCAAGATAGCGATCCAAATCCCCTGATACACCAACGCTGTGCCGGGAACACCCTTCTTGTTCAAGCTGCCCGTCGCCCGGAAGAATAGGCCATCCTTGGCCATGGCATAGGCCACACGCGCACCGGCAAGAATCAACCCGTTGTTGCAGCCAAACGTGGAAACGATGATTGCCACTGCCATGATCATCGCGCCCGTGGGTCCGAAGATGGCGTTCAACGCCGCGCTGGCCACGCGATCATCAGGAGCGGTCTGAATTTGCACCAGCGGCAGGGTGCAAAGATAAGCCAGATTCGCGAGGCAATACAGTGTGATCACGATGATGGTGCCGAACGCCATGGAGAGCGCCACGTCGCGCTTCGGGTTTTTCACCTCCGCGGCGGTGAAGCCGATATTGTTCCAGGCGTCCGCAGAAAACAGCGAACCGACTTGAGCCACTCCGTACGCCACTAACAACCCAAATGCGCCGCTTGCGGCAGTGATGGTCGGCACAAAGCTTCTCAAGAAATTTGCTCCGGGCTCGATGGGCTGCGCGTTGCGAATCGTCCAGAAGTGGCTGAAATTCTCGATCATTGCCCCGGCGTTTCTCCCCACAAAAATACCCAGGAAAATCAATCCCAGCAGGGACAGCGTCTTAGCGCTCGTGAAGACGTTTTGGATCAGTTTCCCGAGGCGCACGCCCCGCGTATTGATGAACGTCAGGAACACGATCATCAGCACGCCAACCAACTGCTGAACCGAAAGGCTGATTGCATATCTCGAACCCAGGGCGATGGGGTGAACGATCCATACGTTTGGAGAAATCGAGGGCAGCAAAACGCCGAGATAGCGCGCGAAACCCACAGCCACCGCCGCGATCGTCCCCGTCTGAATCACCAGAAACAGCGTCCAGCCGTACAGAAATCCCCAGAGCGGCGAATAAGCTTCGCGCAAGTAAACGTATTGACCGCCCGCGTGGGGAAACAACGCCGCCAGCTCGCCATAAGAAAGCGCGGCAGAAATCGTCAACAGTCCGGTGAGAATCCAGGTGAGAAGCAAGCCACCGGCGGATCCCGTCTGGCGCGAAATATCCGCGGCCACGATAAAGATGCCCGATCCGATCATCGAGCCCACGACGATCATCGTGCCATCAAACAATCCGATGGCGCGCACAAAACCCGGCTCGTTCTTATCGGTAGTTTGTGGCAGAGCGTACGTGGTGTCGGCCATTCGGAAGCGCCTCAGTCGGCAGCCGCATGGTTCGCGGCTCCCAGAAGTTCGATATAGTGCCGCGCCCGCTGCCCCGGATCGGGCGCGAGGAGAATATCACTGATGACCGCAACGGAATCGGCGCCCGCTTTCAAGACTTCAGCGGCCCGCTCCAGCGTGATGCCTCCGATGGCCACAATTGGCTTGTCCGTCAGAGGCCGAATCCCGCGAATCAATTCGATTCCAACCACTGGATCAGGGTTGGCTTTGGTGGACGTGGAGAACACCGGTCCGACGGCGATATAATCAGCGGACGTGGCAGCAGCTTCCTTGAATTGATCCAGGTTGTGCGTCGAAACGCCCAGCAGTTTCCCCGTCCCTATCACCGAACGCGCTGCTTCCGCTCGCAAATCCTCTTGTCCGACGTGGACGCCGCTCGCTTCCGCGGCCGCCGCGACATCGGCCCGGTCATTCACAACAAATGTGACACCCTGTGGAATCAACAAAGAAGAAAGCCGCTTCGAGCATTCGAATAGTTGACGCGCCGGTGCTGATTTGTTCCGGTACTGGAGCAACCGGACGCCGGCAGCGGCAAGTTTTTGAGCGCACTCTGTTTCGGGAACGGTTAGCAATGCTGCGTCTAATATCACATACAGCCGCGGTAGAACAAGGCGCTTCAACGTTTATTTTCCGTTCGTTCCGAGCAGTCTTTCGATGAAGTGGGTATCGAACTTCCCCGCGGCAAAATCCGGATCGGCCAGAATACGGCGGTGCAGCGGGATCGACGTCTTGATGCCTTCGATGACGAACATCTCAAGCGCCCGCTTCATGCGGCCGATCGCTTCGGTGCGGTCGCGTCCCTTGACGATCAGCTTTGCAATCATCGAATCGTAGTAGGGAGGAATGACGGCGTCGGCATAAGCAGCGGAATCCACGCGCACGCCGGTGCCTCCCGGCGCCTGGAATGTCGTAATTCGTCCCGCAGACGGCACAAAGGTCACGGGATCCTCAGCATTAATCCGACACTCGATAGCGTGGCCAGAGGGAATAATCGCGCCGGTGGCATCTTCCATTTTCTCGCCGGCAGCAATGCGGATCTGGGCCTTGATCAAATCCACTCCTGTAACAAGCTCCGTCACGGGATGCTCGACCTGAATGCGCGTATTCATCTCGATGAAGTACATCGAACCGTCTTCATCCATCAGGAACTCGACGGTCCCCGCGTTGGTGTAGCCGATTTCTTCCAGCGCCTTCACCACTTTCGTGCCAAGATCTTTCCGCCGCTTCGCGTCCAGCACCGGCGAAGGCGATTCCTCCACTAGTTTCTGGTGCCGCCGCTGGATGCTGCATTCGCGTTCACCCAGATGGATCACTTTCCCATGCTGGTCGCCCAGCACCTGAAACTCGATGTGGCGAGGATGCTCGAGGAATTTCTCCGCGTAAACGTCCGGCGTGCCAAAGGCTTGCTGCGCTTCGCTGCGTGCCGTCTGGTAAGCAGCCAGGAGTTCATCCTGTTTGCGAACCACGCGCATGCCGCGGCCGCCTCCGCCCGCCGAGGCTTTGAGAATGAGCGGATACCCGATGCGCGCTGCCTCCTTCGCAAGCTGTTCTTCCCCCTCAACGACGCCCTCGCTCCCGGGAATCGTGGGCAGACCAGCGGTCTTTACTTCGCGCCGCGCGCGGTCCTTTTCACCCATCATTTCGATGATTTCCGGCCGTGGGCCGATGAACGTGATTTCCGATGCTTCGCAGACCTTGGCAAAGTTGGCGTTTTCGGAGAGGAAACCGTACCCCGGGTGGATGGCATCTACGTTCGTGATTTCGGCCGCGCTGATCACCTGGGGGATGTTCAGATAACTCTCGCTGCTGCGGGCCGGCCCGATGCAAACCGCTTCATCCGCAAACCGGACATGAAGCGAGCTATGGTCTGCTTCGGAATAGACCGCAACAGTGGATATCCCCAATTCCTTGCAGGCGCAGATGACCCGCAGGGCGATCTCCCCGCGATTGGCAACTAGGATTTTCTGGAACATGGTCTGGCGTGCCGGCTACTTCTTCCGGCTCGGACGAATGCCAAAGAGAGGCTGCCCGTATTCGACGGGCTGGCCGTTTTCTACGAAGATTCGAATGACTTCGCCGGAAACATCGGATTCGATCTCGTTCATCAGCTTCATCGCTTCCACGATGCAGAGGATTTTCCCTGTCTCCACGTACGTGCCTACCTTCACAAATGCCTCCGTCCCAGGGCTGGGAGACTCATAATACGTCCCGACGATGGGGGACTTGACCAGGTGTAGATCTTCGGTAGGCCGCCCCTCAGGGGCCGGAGCGCCACCGGATGACGCGTGGGGAGCCTCCACCGACCCAGGAACGATAATCTCTGGAGCGGACACCATCCGTGGAGCGGAAACCACTACCCCAGCTGAGGGCTTGCGCAACCGTATCCGCAAATCGCCCCTCGAGTATTCAAACTCCTCTAGCTTGTGCTCCGTCATGAACTGCAGGAGCTGTTCGATCTGCTGAATTTCCGGATTGGCGAACGACGGACTGGACTTGCTGGGCTTTTTTCGTTTCATGCCTATTCTAGATCTCGATGAGATCCCGCGGTGCGCGGGTCAGTACTTCCGTACGGTCGGCGTGAACGGCGACATCATCTTCAATGCGAATCCCCCCGATACCTGCCGAATACACGCCGGGCTCAATTGTGATTACGTTTCCCGGCTCTAGGCGCCTCTTCTGCCCCCGCGCCACCCTGGGATCCTCATGCACTTCGAGTCCGAGCCCATGGCCCGTGCTGTGAACAAAGAGATGGTCTAGGTGATACCCGGCCAGGACTTGCCGTGCTGCCCCATCGACATCCCCGCAGGCCGCGCCGCTCTTTGCTGCTGCGATCGCAGCCCTCTGGGCCTCCAAAACCGCCTGGTACCAGAACCGAATGCGCTTTGGGGCCCGCCCCACGTACACTGTGCGGGTTATGTCGCTGCAATAGTGGCCGAGTATAACACCCAGGTCCAGCACGACCAACTCATTTTTCCTCAGCTACCTCGAATTCCCGAATTCCGGGGTTCAGCAGACCGATGGCGGATTGCACAACTTCACCCGCCAGGATGGCCGCCCGTCGCATTTGGGCCAGCTCTGCCGCATCCTTGCGCATCCGGAGGCTCTCGACCTTCCCCAGAGCGGGGACCCAGCGCACCAATGCACCAGCCGCCTTGCGAAGACTCTGCAGCTGGCCCACCGTGATCTGAGCTGGATCGAACCCCACCCGGCGGGCTCTCGAATCCCTCAAAAACTGACCGACGGATTCAAACAAGGAGCCTTTCTGCTGGAGGATGCGAACTCCGGACGTTTCCTCTCGGCCCTGAACCGTGAATCTGCCGTCCGTGATGAGGGTAGTACCCTTCCGCGACAAAACGAGGGCTCCGGACTCCCCCGTGAATCCGGTCAAGTAATACCAGTTGGCCGGGCTGGTTACCAGCAGCGCGTCGATTTTCCCGTCAGAGAAGTTTGAGGTCAGGCTGCGGCGGCGACGATGCAAAGGTGTCTTCATAAATAGAACGAGGAGACCATAGTCTCCTCGTTTCGGTTCTCAGTAGAAAGAGTATTCCCTGAATTACCCAGGGATAATCCGCGGGGTCAGGAAGAACATCAGTTCCTGCGACGCGGTCGAAACGCTGGTGCGCTTGAACAGATGCCCGATCAGCGGCAAGCTGCCCACGAGAGGAACCTGCGTGATGTCCGTGCGCTGCGTAGAGATGATGATGCCGCCGATTACGACGGTACCGCCATCGGCCACGGTTACCTTGGTTTCCGCTGCTTCCGTATCGAGAGCAGGAATTCCCTGCACGCGGGGGATACCGGTGTCGATCTGCGTGTTCTCGACAAGCACGTCCATGAACACCGTGCCCTCGGCGGTGATTTGCGGGGTGACTTCCAGTTTCAGTACGGCGTCAATGAACTGCACCGAAATGGTGTTATTGATGGTCGTCTGAATCGGGATCTTAGTACCCTGCTTGATCGTCGCCTTTTCGTTGTTCTGCGTAATTACCTTCGGCTTCGAGAGCAGTTTTCCGACGCCCTTCGCTTCCGCAGCGGTGATGAGGAAGTCGATGGCGAAGTTCGGCGACCGATGAGAGAAGCCGAAGCCGCTCGTCGGCGCGCTTGCCGGGAAATTTGTATTCAGCGGAGTTCCCGTAGTGGTGCCATTGCCGCTTGTAGTTCCAGAAGAGCAAACGACAGGCGCGGGGAAAAGACTGCTTACCACGCCGCTGCAGCCTACCGCCGGGTCACCGCCGAAGAGGGATCGTCCGCCGGTGGTAGACCCCGCGAATCCAAGCTGTGTGCCGATGTCCTGGGCGAAAGAGCGCGACGCGGAAACGACGCGCGCTTCGATTTCCACCTGCTGCGACTTGCGGTCGAGCTGGCGGATCAGGTTATCAACGACTGGAATGACCGACGGAATGTCGCGGATGATCAATTGGTTCGAACGGTCATCGAACAAAATATCGCCCCGCGCGCTGAGGAACTTCTTCAGCGTCGGCGCCACCGAAGACGCCTTGGCATAGCTAAGTACGCGGGTCACGGTTACCGGAGCAACCGCTTCTGCTTGTGCCTTTTGCAGGTCGCGCTCTGTTTCGGCCTCATTCTTAAGAGTAGAGCGCGTCGCGATGCGCAGAACGTTGCCACTGAGCTGTTTGTCGAGGCTGTTGTTCTGCAACACGATGTCCAGCGCCTGATCCCAGGGGACTTCATCCAGAACGATGGTGAGGCTCCCTTTGACCGCGGGATCCAGGACCACGTTCAGGCCGCTGATTTCGTGAATCAGGCGGAAGAAATCCTTGAGGTCCACGTCCTTCAAGTTCACCGAGATCGGTTCACCGGTATATTTTCCCGCTGCCGGAGCCTGAGCAGCTGAAGCCGGAGTCTGCGTCTGCGACGGAGTCGCCATCGTCGTAGCCGCCGTGTTTGCCTGCTGCACTGCTTGCTGAGCCGCTTGTTGCGTCGCGGAATCCGGACGAACAGGTTCCTTCTTCCCGCTGAACGATGCCAGTGTGATTGAAGGCTGGGTCAGTTCGCCTGGCAAAGCGAAGCGAGGAGCCGAAATGTTCAAAGTCTTGGACGAGCGGCCCGCAACCAGGCGGGGCAACGCTGCGGCGTAACGGAATTCCGGCCGCACCTTCTCATTCTGACGCGAGGTCAAAGTTGTCACGCTTGGCGCCGACTCCGCAGGAGTCGTTGACGGAGTCTCGAAGTAGATGACCACGGCCTCGCCGTCCCGTGCAACCTGGTAAGGCGTCGCCGTCGTCAGATCGACGACTACGCGCGCCACATCCGGCCGGTATTGTCCGATACGCACTCCGCGCACGGGAGCGGATATCCCCGGGATGACCGTCTTCTGCACCGCCAGCCGGGCCCCCGCGAAATCCAGCACCAGGCGGTCCGGGTTCTGCATGCGGCCGGCGTGAACGTCGAGACGTCCCTCGCCTTCCACGCGCACCGCTGCCCGTTGCGGCGCTTGGGTGATGGCAACGCTGGAGATGACCGCTGCGGTCGCCGTCGCGCCAGCGGGCGTCTGCGCAAGCACCGGGCTGCTCGCCAGTGCCATGCTTGCAAGCATCAGGTAGCCATGCCGAAGGGCCGGCCAATTCGTCTTCATTGCTGTTCTCCTGGACTGGAGTAAATTCGTTTATTCACCTGGCGTTCGACGGGCTTCCCGAAAGCATCTTTTCCTTCTTCATGGAAGGAAACGCCATCCATCGAAATCTTTTCCACGCTGCCGTCATAAAGACGGTCGCCTTCACGTAAGAAATAGGTGCGCGCTTGCGGATTCGAAACCACCGCGATCATCCCATTCGGCGCACGCACGATGCCGTCAAGACGCAGCGTGCTGACCTGCAAACCCAGTTTGCCCGGGGGAAGATTCTGCGGAGTCTTGTTCAACTGCCGCCCGAGCAGTGATTCAAAGGGATCCCTGCGAGCCTGTTTCATTTCGCTTTCCGCGGCCGCCGGAGCAGATCCCGGACTCGCGGGCTTTTCCACCGCCTTGACAGCCCGTTTCGCAGGTGAATTGGCTGCCGCCTTCGCGGCGGGCTTCGCCGCAGGCTTTCCAGCGGGTTTGCCGGCCGGTTTAGCCGCTTGTGCTTGTGGTGCTGGCTTGGTCGCAGCGGGTGGTGCCGGCGTAGCCGCTTGTGGTGCGGGCTTGGTCGCAGCGGGAGGTGCTGGCTTGGCCGCTTGCTGCGCAGGCTTGCCCGCCTGCCCCAGTGCGGACTTCACACTGTTGGGTGTGGACGGGTTCACCTGCGCCCGCAATCCGGGCGTCGCTGCCGCGATCAAAATCCCTAGTCCGAGAGTTATCGCTGAACGCATAGTTCGCTCATTCCCGCTCAGTGTTTCCCAGCCGCGCCGGCTTGAGGCTTGGCTCCGGCTGCCGGAGCCAAGCCCGTATCGGCGGGCTTGGTGAAGAATGTTGTTGCCGTGAAAATTCCGGAAACCGTTGTTCCCGGACGCGTCGGGTACTTTGAACCTTTCGACTTATCCGGATCGTCAAACGCCAGGTCGCCCACATTGATGATTCGCGACAGGCGGCCCAGCCTCCCGAAGAAATCCAGGAGATTGAAGTACGGGCCGTCAGCCTGCACTTCAAATGGCATTTCGTAGTGGTATTCCTTGGGAACTATGGCTTGCGCCGTCAATCGCCGGATCTGCACGTTGGATGCGCTCGCCGCTCCCTGCAACAGCCGGATAAACTCGTCGGTCTCTTTTTCTTCCGGCACGATGGTTTTCAGCGTTTCCAATTGTTTGGAGAGCGCGTCCATCTGCTGCTTCAATTCTCCATAGCGCTGCTTGTAAACCTGGAGTTGCGTGACTTCCTGGTTTAGCTTGGTGCGCGCCTGAACGGCGCTGTCTACCTCGTCCCGTTCTCGAGCAATCGGAGAACCCGGCACGTAAACGCCCACCAGAACCAGCACAACCGCGACTGCCGCAGCCACCAGAGCCTGCATGATCACGGACATGTCTCGAAACGGATTGGCCATGGTGCCCCCTTATCCTTTCTTCGCCGGCGCCTTAGCAGCAGCGGGAACCGGCGCGTTGGCCGGCCGTGCCTGCACTGCGGGGGGCGGAGTAATTTCAGCTGAAATCTGGAACACAAAGGACTGCACTGCCGTGTTCTTCTCGTCCTGCTTCGATTCCTTGATTTCGACCTTCTGGAAATAACCGGAGCGCTTCAGTGCGGTGATAAAGTTCGCAACTGAGTTGATGGATGCGGAAGAGCCTTCCATGGACAGGATGCTGCCTTTTCGGACCATCTCGGTGAGCCACAGGTTCTCAGTCCGCGACACCGTGTTGGCGATCATGTCGAGCAGTTCCTGCGCGCCCGTGCGGTCGCGCTGCAACTGCTCGATTGTCGAGACCCGCTGCTGCAAGACTACCTTTTGCTTTTCGAACGCCTCGACTTGCTGCTTGGTTTGCTCCAGATCCGTCTTTTGCGCCGTCAGTTTCTTGATTTCCGCGTTTTCCTTGTTGAGCTGGTTCTGCCAGGTGTAATAGAAAAATCCGAGAACCAGGGCGCCGAGAACCAGTCCCGCGCCGATGAATACCGCCGGCAGCGCTGCTCCCGTGTCTACCGGACGCCGTGCCGCCTTTGGTCGAATTTGTCCAAGAAGGTTTATGCGGATCATGGCTAGTCGAAGCTCCTCAGCGCCAGCCCTACGGCAATGACCAGCCGCGGCGCCATTTCGCGAATCTGGTCATCGCTGTGCCGGCTCGGATCGATCAGCACCTTGCGGAACGGATTCAATTCTTCCACCGGCATGGCAAACTCTTCTCGCAGCAAGTCCACCAGCCCCGGAACGCGCGCCGTGCCGCCGGCCACTACGATTCGCTGAATATTCTCGCCGCTGGCCGTTGCCCGGAAGAAGTCAAAGGTCTTTTGAATTTCCAGCGTCAGAATGTCGGAAACGCTGCGCAGTATCTGCTGCTTCTGTTCGTCGGTGACGCTCGGCAGCGAATCGCCCCTCTTCAAGCGCTCCGCGTCTTCAAAGCTGAGGTCCAGTTCCTTCTGCAGCGCATCGGTGTACTGGTTGCCGCCGACGCTGACGTCGCGCGTGAACAACGGCACTCCCCCGCGCACGATATTAATGTTCATGACGCTCGCGCCAATGTTCAGCAGCGCCACCGTCTGCCCTGCATCCGGCTCGTAGTTGATTTCGAAGCAGTTCTGCAAACCGAACGCATCAATATCCACCACCACTGGCGTCTTCCCCGCTTGCGCCAATACGTTGGTGTGATTCAGAATCTTGTCTTTCTTCACCGCCACCAGCAGAACATCCATCTGCGAGTCCATCGACTCCAGGAGCTGATAGCTCAGGTTCACGTCCGCGATGTCGAAGGGGATGTGCTGGCTGGCCTCGGAAGGAATGCGGTCGTAAAGTTCGTCTTCGGTCATCAACGGTAGCGGCACGCGCTTGACGATTACCGAGTGCCCCGAAACGGATGTCGCCACGTTTTTTGTCTTGATGCGCTGCGCATCGAAAATCTTGCTGATGGCATTCGCCACCTGCGGCGCGTCCATGAT
>WNFI01031272.1_pt1 | contig 19363 bp, 21 predicted proteins | sample 5400471 | NCBI WGS metagenome assembly WNFI01 (sample SAMN13153348, study PRJNA577476) | soil metagenome | isolation source: 100 cm saprolite on Douglas fir-dominated hillslope | place: USA:California | collected 2013-09-17 | reverse complement strand
ATAGTGACATTGTCATCATTCCGGTAGGCGTCCATGACTTGTCTACTGGTGAACTACTGGCAAGCTTGTTAACTCGGAGCCGGATCACATGTACTCAATCAAAGGGCCGTCTCGGATATAGCCGGTTTGACGGTATGCTTTGGCTCATTCTCCTCCTCCCGGCGCTCCACCGCTGCAGTGCTCGGTGAATCGGTACTAAACCTATACGACGCCCAAGTTCGCTCAATTTTAGCCGTACAGGTGTCCACTGCTAGCCATAAAATGAGCTCGCCCTTCTCTATCACACACTGGACCAAAATATGTGTGTTGGCCGTCCTACCTGGACTGTATGCAGATTGGACACTGCCGCTAGTTCTGATCGTGAAAGGAAGGCGTTATTTCTTTTTTTTTTCTTGGTGGAACCTACTAGTCTCATGGGGGTTATTTCTAATATATAAGATTCTTTGTTATCAAATCGAGGGGACTGGTTGAGTTTTCTAGAGCTCTGCCATGCTCACGAGATCTTATGAGGCTGGTGTGTCTAAGCGATCAGCGTGGATCCGGCTCCGTGATATTGGCGTCTTCCTCCCTTTCGGGCCACCACGTCCCTTTCCCGATGATCCCATAATCGGACTCTCGGGGTACAGGCCTCTAGTGCCTGTTCACCTGTGTTCGCCCTCGGCCAACGGTCTATCGCCAGGACGTCCCGATCGGTTTGTCTACCGCGTTCCTGTGAACACTGGTATGACGCGTACGATCACAAGTAATGTCTCAGTGGTTTGACTTAATTGGGCTTTCGCCAATTATCGGAACGACCCTCTTCGAGCCTGTAGAGAATATCCGGGTTCGCCTCTCTGCTGCATTATCATGCGGCCGCGGTAACAAATGAGAATAATCATCATCGTCAACCTGTAGATATCGTAGTCCTAGACTATGTACATCGGGGGCGACTCGCCTGGTGACGGTATCCTCTTCGTTAGACATCATCCACCAGGTAGATGCTACTACTACTATACCCCGATGACCATTATCATGCAGCCGCCGAAACGATAGCAACACGGACTAAGGTCACTCAAGGGGGCTTACCCGGCTGAGTGAGCTGGTGAAGAAGTCTTGTAGTAGATGTATCTACGACTCACCCGATGAATTAGAGACAGAAACTGTCTTTTTCTCCTTCATCGCGTAGGTGCTGCCTAAATACTCGTAGAATGAATAGTATTTCAAAAGAAGGGAGAGAAGTAGGAGAGAAGGGCCGCAACAGCTCCGGGTTTCAGGTTCTAAGAAACCCGAGGTGCATTTCGACGGTTCGCTGTTCTGGGCGTCGTTGGGCGGCGCGATGACGAAGCATCGATCGAGGCTCGAAATCGAGACGGCAAGTGGTGGCGGTGATGACGGAGCAAGGGATGTTCGAAATAGCTAGGGGACTACTACCCATCTTGTCGATCCCCGTGCACTAAACCACCACGTCACGTCATCATCTTCTTTTACTCAATGTCACACCGATTTTCGTAATGACGTTGCTTTGCGAGATGGTGGTTGTTGTGTAGTCATCTGTAGTCATGCAGAACGAAGCCTTCGAGTGTGGATGATGTGGGCAACATCGTTACATTTATAACACTATTCAAAACGATACCTCATCCCATTTGCCATGGGGTATGATATGTGCAGGACCGCACATATCATCCCGCATGGCAAGGGAAAATGAGGTATGTTTCGAATTTTGTTTTAAGTAGCGTTGAGGTACGAAACTGATGTCAATTAGGTTCGTGCCTCAGTGTCCCGAGTGGCAGCTTTTAAGTACATGGACAAGGCTAGAAATAGAACGAAACTGAGCTTGGCACCACGAGTGGAACGCGAGTTCAGGTTGGTCGCCAGGAAACAAGAAGACTTAAGGGAGAATAATACCCTGCAACCGACGCCACTAACTGCGGCGTTCGGCACCGTCGTTCCGCCTGTCGTGGACGGTCTCAACAATAAATGTATACCTGATCCTTATAATGTTCCACTAGTACTTATATCACTTTGTCATTTCAGATTGCAGCGTTTTGTATGAGGGCCAGGAATTCCCCCATCATATCCCACCCAGAACGGGGTTTTTTTGAGGAAGGACGTTCATTCACGACTTAGAGGCAGGATCACATTTCCACAGCGGATGTCCAAGCTGACTGGTCCAATCCGCTTGCACCACCTAGCATAGTTCTCGATTACGTGGCTGGTCAACGACAAATGCTGGATGAACGCCATGAGACGGCTTTTAGTGACATTCCACCCCTACCCGGTTCTGCATTGGCCAATCATCAGCCCACCATTATCAGACCCGGTTGTTGAAGCTGCAGTCGGCTGTCCACGACAAGCGGAATGACGCTGCCGGACGCCGCAACTGGTGGCGTCGGCGCAGGATATGATCTTTTCTTGACCCTCTTGTTGTTTCTTGGCGATTCATCGGTGCTCGCATTTCACTCGTGGTGCCAAGTGATTTCATTCTATTTCTGTCTTGGTTGATGTACTTAAAAGCAAAGAGTTATGCCGCTGAGGTACGACCCCAATTAACTTTGGATTCGTACCTCAGCGTCGCGTTCTAACACCAGTAGTGACGGCTCACTCGCTTCCAACCATTCTTGAACCGTCTCTCGCCTGACTTGACGTGAACGCAGTTCAGCTTCCTCCTCTTGTTTCCTCCGCACCATTGCCAAGGTCGTCCCAGGGGAGTAACCTTTGAAAAATGGAAGACGGCGTCCATAGCCCGAGATAACTCTGACTCCTTAGACTTAGATAGCACCGAATCGGATGACACAGCCGACACTGATTGGCGCCGTGGGATCCACTATATGATGGATTCCGTGATGCCATAGCGGAGCATCAGCAAACCTCCAAGGTCGATTGAGGCGATTGAGATTACTTAAATCATTGTAATGGGTTCACTCGGACCAATCCAATCGACCTTTGAGGATTGCTGATATGTCGGCGGTGTGATATCAATGGTGTCCAAGTCTAAGGAGGTAGGAGAGAAGATAGCTGTCTTGAAACGGATACACGCATCACGTCAATTGATTGGTGGTGCATTGAGACACTACCACAAAGGTAAACATTAATGTATGTCAGTTCCGGCATGGAGTCGGCAATTGTGTATCCAGTTGTGTCCAGCTTATATAATCGAAATCAGGCTCAAATGTTGTAGCGGCAAAGACGAGGTACGTTATTATCGATCGATCGAACAATCATTGTTAAATTGACTTCTTTGTCAAGTACGCAACCTGATCTGGGTCTGATCTGGGCGTTGGGAGTTTGGTGCTTAGATTTGCGAGGAGCCTTGCGCTTGCCAGAAGCAATACCATGAAATATTTCTCAAGTGCTTAATTGATACCATTCAGTCATTCAATCCCCAGATCATTGTCCTAGGACGTCCACTGTTAAATATGCCCCATGCACAGGCCAAACAACACCCCTCTATATGCCCTTGTACGCAGCTGACTAGGCTGAATTATGTTCGAGAAATTTTTCGGCTCCTCAGATTGTATGTTTACGTCCCCTACATGTACTTTCTTTCTCTCCGAATCTCTCGTATTCCTCCTGTAATTTCCCTTATCCGTTAGTCTCATCCGTCTTCCCCAACCACTTCCTTGTACTCATATTCTGATGTATATCTCCTTACCCGTGAAAAGCTTTCCCACTAAGTGGGTTTGGGGGCTGGCCGATCTGTCATGTATATTCGATGATGTCTATGTAATGCCTCCTTTCTTTTGCGTCCTAATGTCAGGTCGTACCGCTCAAAATTTCAAAGGCTCCCTTCTGCGTGGGCCTTTGCCACGTTACCTCGAGCGCTGCTTGGAAAGCACTCAAGCACCCGCAAAGCAAAAGAATATCATTAAATTAAAGCGAACCGTACATTCTAGTCGACTAAGGCTAGATCCCGATATTAGGAAACGTATCATAGGGTTGTGACGGTGAGGAGATAAGTAATCAGAAATGAAGTTTCGCACTAGTGCTGACCAGCACCACATGACGGCGATAATATCGTAAATCGAGAACTCGAAGACTCAACAGCATTTTCCTCTCCGACTGCGAAACCAAGACACGCCTCGCCCTCTCCCTTCATCCTCATCCATAAGCAGCATACTCAGCCTCCCGCTCTCTTCGCCGTCGCTCCAGATAGATCCGCTTCGAGCTCTCCGAAGTCTAAGATGCCGATCGCCGTATGAGACACCCGAGCCGGGGGACGAGGGGTCGAGTAAGCCGGATTCGATGGAGAGGAGGATGGAGCGAGTTAGGTGCATGAAGGGCGCATTTGTTTGATAGGCTATTAGAGCGGAGGATTCGAGGTAGTGGAGTTCTGATATGTGTTGAGGTTTAGGTTAGAAACCAAAGGCAAAGTCAAAAGAGAGGCATACGGCTGGAGGGGCGTAAACGTGGACCGTCTGCACAATCAGTAAAGGAGAGAAGGAAAAGGGTCCTTGAGAATGATAGATTGTCTGAGGGAGTCACAAACACCCACCGGGTTATGTCGAACAGTAGTATAACGCCTGCCGCGCCGCGATAATAGCTTCGAGTGACGGATCGAAAGCGCTCTTGACCTGCAGTGTCCCACAGCTGGATTCACAAACCCTCCTTAGATAAGGAAACTTTCTGTGTCGGAAGAGAAATTCGGGATATACCTGAAGTTTAATTCGCCGATCACCTACTTTGACTATTCTGCTTGCGAATTCGACACCGATCGTTTGTGCGGATTGTTCTCTAACTAAATAAGGGGTTGCACGGGGTGTCAAAGGGTCATAGTGTGAAGTGGATAATTCAGGTGTATCCGTGCGGATTGTTGAATAGGCAGTATTAGTGGTCCCCACAGCGCGGAAAGAGGAGGAAGCTTACAGGTATTCCGGATAAAGTGATGTAGAAGACACGACTTCCCAGTTCCCGACTCTCCTGACGGAGAATTTCATAAAACGTTTTGAGATTGACGTCATCGTAGGCATCCCAAACCACACAGTGCATTATAGGACATACCAATGATGATAAACTTCATGAGGAAGTCTGTGCGCCCCAGGGGGAAGAAACGAAAAGCTGATAAGTGGGGGACAAGGAGAAGGCAGCGGGAAGGAGCACCATAAGCCTCGTAAAGCTCGACATTCTCTAACTCTCCGACATCATCCTCAATCGCACTACCATCTTCGAACGATGGCATGCTCGGTCGTCCCTAAGTTGAGGAGCAGAGCACACAATCGTGCCACAGAGCGAGGGGGATATTGTGGTCTCCTCGGTGTCAACACGCATCAACAGTTGTGCTCTACTGAGAACAGGTAAACTCTGTTTCCGCATAGAGAAAGGCGCTCCTCGACTCGTCACATAGCGCCCCGGACAGCGGTATCTTTTCGCTCACTTCGCTCGCTGGGATCGAGCACGCCACTGGATAGGCGCCCAATCGATAGGAGTGTCCGGATATAAAGGCTATCTCCGCTCGCTCATACTTTGGCGGCTTTACACATCGTAACTCAAACCTCCCGGCGCGTCAATTCGACAAAACACGTCCGGCACCGACAACACTTCTTCCAACACAACTCAACTTTCCTCTGGTCTTCATCTCGCCCCGACTGGGCCCCGTTGTCTTAGGAAATGGTTCGTGCGACAAAGACGTCAAAAACTTCCGTAACACGAGAATCATCCTCAGTACAAGACACTGGTTTTGCGGATGCGACTCCTACCAACAATACAAACGCCGCAACACCGTCACCGCAGTCGAAAAACAAGACTATTTCGCCCAACAAAAAAAGGAAACGAGCCAGTGAGCCTTTGGAGGGATCCAGTGCTGCTTCCAAGGACGCAAAAGACGCAAAGGATAAGAAGCGGAAAGTTAAAGAGGAGGATGGCGAGGGCCTCGACGTGGATCGAGACGATTCGGGCTCCGAACTAGGCGAAGACGAGGAGACTGGCCCATTTCTAAGCCCTCATCACGCCAGAAGCGCCTTGGAAGTCCTAGAAGCGTATGTATCATGTTATTCTGATTCCCCAGCAAGACTCATGAGTCGATAATGTTTCCATCTCGTAGGTTAGATCCTGCTGGATTATTGGACATTGAGAGTACTGTGAGAGGAGTCACAACTACCCTTCGTAAACTCCTGGACGCCGCATCGCCTATTTCTCTCAGGATAATTAGGAACCGCGTTCGGCATGAGATGCCTGTCGTCGATTCTCGAACCCGTCCTGCTAAGCCTGAGGTACTCCAGTTCTTCCGCCTTGTTCAGACGCTGCTGGATGATATTGCTGAGAGGACTTCGGCTGAGAGGTTTCTTGTTGATTCAGTCGTTCCTCTGAAGCAATCGCAGGATGAAATAGAGGACGACGCGAAAAACATTCCCATCAAGCCCGAGGAGCCTTCTCCGTCTCGCGAGAAGCATGTTCGATACGCACTGCATCAACACCTTCCTACTGGAGATTACTTCACCTCTGCCATGGCGCTTACCAAGAAGGAAATTTCTTCGCTGACCAAGGGTGCGTATCAAGTTGTGCATTCTATCAGCAATTGATAGCATTACTCTCTCGTCCATCAGGCCAAGCGTCCCTAACTGCCGTCCTTCCCTCCGTTCCCATTCCCTCATCCAGCCTCCCAAAGCTAGGTGACTATGCCCCTGGCCCATCCAACCACACTCGCCGCCCGTATCCACTCCGCAAAGCTCCTATCACAATCTCATCTGCATCGTTCCTTGACTACGGTCCATTCGCCTCTCTTGCCCCCGCATTCGACTCTGACGGCGGTCAAATAGGGCGTGATACGCTCGGGTTGGTGCTGGACATGAAGAGGGTTAGGAAATCTGAACGGCTAGAGGCGATAAGGAAACAGATGGAGCTCGCGAAGTTGAGGGAGAAGCCCTTACCTTCGATTGAACCATTCCCTTCGGTTGAGGAATCATTGTTCAAACTAGATTTGAGGAAGGATTCCATTGATGCTGCCGGGGTTGCGAATCGGAGCAACTCAGAGGATATAGAGGAGTTGACGAGGTTAGGGAGAGAGACATTACCGGACAATATGGTAGAAGAGTTTCTAGCAATTGTGGACCAGCTCAAGTTGGAAAAAGGAGTTGGAGAATTGCTAGTTAGAAATTCGAGAGCTCTGAGGGATCTTCAGGTATTACAGGAGAGGAGGTTCAGAGCCGGAGCGCCAGGCAAGGAGACACCAGTAGAAGTTGGCGGGGAAGAGTGGCATCTTGGTATGTTCACTTTGGGGTCTGGCATTACTTTTGCCTGACGATCATTTCATCAGCACGACAAATCCTATCATCATCAACAACTATCGCCTCCTTCCGACCACGCGCTCCATCATCTATATCTTCACTACAGTCCCTTATCCCACCGCCGAATGTCCTGCACTCAATCCACCGAACTCTTCTCCCTCGCGACCCAATACCAGGTTACAAAGGGACGCTCTTCCCAAACCGGGATTACGCTCTGATCGATAACACTACTATGCGCTCTTCCGCTCTTCCAGTCCCACCTCCCGTCACGGGATCCTCTGCGAATGCGACTCAGACGTTACCTCCACCGCCAGCTACGATGCCAGGCGGATTCCCCCCTGCCGCAGTAAATCGACCAACAGCACCGATGCCCTACTCATACCACCGTCCTACTGCCACTTCTGCGACTCCTCAAACTCCTTACACTCCGGGCGGAACAACAATGCCGTATTATAGGCAAGGTTACCAGATGCACCAGGGTTATTACCCTCCCCAGTATAGTCAGAGTGGTTACTATGGTTATGCCGGATATGCGAACACACCAGGTGCTGGTGTCGGGACGACGCACTATACTCCTCCCTCCAATGCTACTACCAGCGGTGCTGCGGGAAGAGCGCTACCGAATTTGGCCACGAAACCAATAAGTAGCTGGGGATATACGTCGGGTAGTCCAGCAGCCCCAAGCGGGGCTAGTACAGGCACGGTGACCACAGGGACTGGAGGTGTGGTTCCCAGTTCTGCGGCGTTGCCGGTTCACCTGAGGAGGTTAAATGGGACAGGAACATCTGGGAGTCTGACGCCTGCAACACCTGGGAGTCCCGCTACCGGGGGTAACGCATGGAATGCAAATTCAGCTGTGACTGCTACACCTTCCCCGAGGCCTACGGAGGGGAGCTAGAGTGATCCAAAACGTGTGTGCATTGTGCTTGTCATACTTTGTCTACTTCTGGTTGTTTCATGATTGTTGTATTCTGTTCTTCCCTCAACTTATTCGCTTTCGACATTATCTTTCTATCCTTGAGCAGTTCACACAAAGATTTCTATAATTTTACCTTTACACACACTACATTATATCATGGGCGTGAAAAATTAACTGGTACATCTGGATCTCTTCCAACATTTCAATTTTCGCTACCTTCTACGAATAGGCTATAGTCTACTATTTTGAATGCATTAACCGTGTGCTCGAATGCCGCTGTGATCACCTCTACCTCCTGGTCCCCAGCAGTCTTGGTGGCAGGGTTCCCAGTCCTTACAGGTATGTTACAGCTGAAAATGATGTCGACATTGTATTTGTCCAGACGGAAGAGAGCGACATAAATGAGGACATCATCCTCAGTGGGGTGGTTAAATTTCTGGATGCGCTGAGTGCCTTTGAGAAGGATAGGGACTGGGTGTTCCCGCGTGGAGGGCGTCAATGGAGGGATTATTTGTTCGATAGATTTGCTTCTAGCGTCGTTGTCGTTTGCTATTGAGTCAAAGTGGAACCTGGGAAGGGTTGAATAAAAGTGTCCAACGTCATTCAAGGGTATATGAGGCGCACTCGACTGCTTTTGAGAGGTTGTCTACTTTGACTTTTTCAAGGATCTCTATTATGTATGTCACATCGTTCACGGGAGAGAGGAAGACCTCTTGATTGTCTGGTATTTGGCGTAGATTCCTAGTTGGTCGATGGGTCATGTAATTGGTATCCCGAATTTGCCAGGGATTAGACATTCACTCACGATGCATCTATGAACGTCTCGGGGAAGCTTGTGGTGATCGCTCCACCGAAGAGCTGTCGAGTTGCAAAAGACATGAGGGTTATGAAAAGCTGACTCGATCGGGGCGATGACTCAATTCAATACAGATACGTTATTTGGATCGGGGACATCAATTGATACTGGTACCTCTTGCCGTCTCAGAACACGTCGTGAGGAATATGTCTACCAAGAAGATTACGCAGACCTTAAACAAGCTCGAGAAGGGACTGTCGAAGTCGAAGACTCATGTTAAGAACGTGCGACTCCTTTCAAGTGTCTTGAAGACTCTGGTATAGTCTATCGCGCTCGGTTTCCAGAACGCGCCCTGAGACGCGTTTTCCTTGATTTAGATCGCAGAAAAGGACGTACACTTGTCGGAAACGCTGGAAAGCAGCCTCATGGGTGCCTTCAAGATTCATATTGAACCTCTGTATGGGCTAAAGCCGACGGAAGCTCTAAATGTTGCCGCTGCCGTGATGAACTACGTCTTTGAGCGCCAAGTGCGCGAGAAACTCACCAAAATATCGGGAGAAGGCACCAAGGAGGCTTCCCACTCGGAGCTTCTTCGGTGGCAACAGATCATTGACCGGGGGATACTCTCCGGAATCCTCGTAAGTGCACCTTATGAGCTACCACGCGCTCAGGCTCAATCCTGTTAGGATTATTCCGAGTCATCTTCTGCTAGTGAGTAAATTGGTTGGGAATGATAATGCTTGCTGATGCATCACACTCACAGACAAAGACTTGATTGGTATTTGTACCTATCCGGTGTTGTTGAACATCCTCAAGTCCGAAGTTTGGGGATCACTAGATTATGCACTCAAGAATCAAGTAAAGAACTAAATTATGCCTCATACTACCCTTCATTGATTATCCCAGATGCTCGGACTTCTTGTAGACACGTCTCAAGGTTGTCAGAAGAATAAGAGTATTCTGATAAATCGAGACATATTATCGGCGTACGTTACTTTCGAGTTCCCTTATCGTGTATATGGCTGATGGAATCAATCATCAGGTCCGACCTTGCTAGAATCATCACCCTCACGTATGGTGCGTAGTATCCGTCATCATCATTACATTCCACTTCACCCATCTCCAGAGTATGTCGTCATGGATCCCTTAATGGAGCTGGTAGCCCGACTTCTCCCTTCTCTCAACCATCAGAAGGAGCGTGGAGACTTTATTCATGGGACTTTTTGCAATGAGATGATGGAGAACGCATTTGGCAAAAGCGCCGCTATTGGGCTTGGGAATCTGTTCAATGGCATCAGAGGAGACAATGTATCCGAAGTGAGCATGAATACGTTCTCTGGGGAAGGACAACTGATCTACCACCCAACTTAGAGCATCTTGCGGTCGATCCGACTGATGGGAGAGCGTGATCAAAGGAGGCATGCAACCAGACATTCATTTGAAATACTACCATCCTGAATCTTGTCGTAGACCCCAAGTATTCGGAGCGAAGAACATTACGGCCAACGGCGTTGCTTTCGTCCAACCTCCGCCGTATCATGTGTTCATTGACAAAATCGGATTCGTGGCCAACGTTGGCTCACAGGTGCGTATTAAGCAAACATGCATGCATACGTTTATGTCATGGGCATTTTAGGAGGAAGGCGTTGAGGCGCTCATCGTTACGTTTGAATCGGTACAAGCTATCCATTTCATTCACGACTGTACGTTGTGTTGAATCCATTTATGTTGGGGGACGATCCACTGATTGATTACGTCCACAGCTCAAGATGGGTTGAGAATCTTGATAACCCTGTTCTCGCCACCACTTCTACAATATCAAGCGATGCATAAGCCCATTCAGTCACCGAATGGAGAAACACTTGGTTCTTCACTGCTTTTCGATATCGAGTCCAGCGAGAATGTGGTCCTCCGCTTGACCTTAGCCGCTCATGGAATGGTGAGAATTCATGTTTTGTATGAGCTTTTCAGGTGTATTTGACATGTAATCGCAGCAATCTAGAATCTTCAACTCGAGTACCCCTGCATCTACCAAGAAGCCTCCACGCTCATCTCAAACTGTGATGCCTATAAACTTGATCGGCCCAGCCAACGCTGGTATGATAGTCTCTGGCAATGAAAACATCAGTGTTAGTGCCCGTGAATCGACCGTTACTGAGTAGATCTTGACATGTCTGACCCTCAGGCCAAAGAGAGAGAAATGGCTGGTAAGCAATGTCAGGCTCATCGTCTAGACTGACGTTCTCTAAGCGACCTCCGACTTCACCACAGCAAGAAGTGGCTGCGCCTGCTTCTCTTAAGGACGTGCTTAGGGGCGACGGCGACTCCGATCTCTCCGATCTACCAGATGTCCCAGAGCCTGCCAGAAAGTCATCGATCAACCTCAAAAGCTTTAAAGAGAAACTCTCACCGCCTCCTTCGCCTTTGCCGGCATCACAGATTGGCGCACCTCCCACTAACAGGAAGCGCATGAGAAGCCTATCTCAAATTTCTGCACCCGCTAAAGCCAGTACTACATCGGCCCAAAAACGTCCTGCTGGGGTTGAAAATGAACGAGCTGCTGCTAAGAAGTCCCGAACTGCGTCTCTGAGTAAATCGGCTGTTGTATCCACTAGATCGAAGCCTTCTGCGTCTTCTCTTCATTCGTTACCTTCGACTCGTAAGACCTACAAGAGGTCACATAAGAAACCAGAACGTCTGCCTACTCCGCCTGCCCTTTCCGAACAGCCTCCGACTGACTTCGACGTCATTCCAAATTCCGCCAAAGCACAGCCTAAAGCGTCTGTAGTTCAGCAGCACAGTTCTCCTCATAGATCGCCTTTCACATCAGAAATAGAGGCTTTTCCCAGTGAAGACGATGCTGTGCCGGTGTCGTTGCCTGTGCCCAAGAAAAGGGGACGTGCATCTAGAATCATAGATGAGGATGCCGGAGACAGTGTGCCGGAAGCCGATCGCTCGAGGGCGTTGAACGCGAAAGTTGATTTCGTAGAAAAGCCAACAAGAAAGTCGGGGACTGGCGAAGCTGGGGGCGCATCGGAAAGTAAGGCATCTGTTGTGAAGGTTCGCTCTCCGTTCGCACTAGCACAGGCATGAGTATCCTAAGAGGTTTTAGCCGCCCCCCGAGCAAACCAGTGTGGTTGAAAAATCGGCATTGGTGACCATAAAGACTCCCAGGGCTCATGCGAATATGATGGATGCCGCGAACAGCGCTGTGAGTTGGATATCTTGACCATAGCTTTGGATTACTAATGAAAGGTATGGGACAGGTTCACACAAACCCGGTGAAGACACAAAAGAAGAAGAAGAAGGCCCCATGGGAGCAATCAAACTTCCCTCCATCTTATTCGCCCAATGACGTCAAGACTCAGCTGCATCCTGGACCTGACACCGCGCCGCAGTCGAAATTGACGGCCCACGTGGCCGGAGCTAGCGAAGACCATTGCGAAACCTATGATGGAACTCCAACTTCCGATCTTGTTAACTTTGATGAAGTATATTCACACATCCCTCCCTCGGTATTCAATGTTTGATGATTTGGAAAGGCTCTCAAGATCAGTACTCCAGTGAAGCATCAGAAGCGCGTTATGCCAGAATCTCCCGCACCAACACGGATTGGCTCACAACAAGGTCACTCTATGTCTCATGTTTCCCGTTCAACCAAACATAATGCAGTAAGTCCATTGACTGACCCGAAACTGAATAATGAGTTCCTGAGGTGCCCTAGACGTTCGATCTTAGTAAACAAAATAAGAATCCACCTGTTCACCCAGCTTCTGAGGGGCTCCTGTTCACCGAGGGGAACGCTCGTTCGACGTCGGTAGATAAAGGAGAACCTTTGGTGAGTAAGACACTGGGTTGTGCTTGTTTTTCCCCATGGTGCTAGCGAAACTGCCCGATTCTTTAGAGAGGCAAGAATGCTTCGAACGAAAGACTTGGAGGGCGCTCAGTGGATAGCGCCGTCGGTCCTTCGGCAGAAGCGAAGGTCTGTTGCTGACCTTACAGAAACACTTATTTTTATCAAAGGACTTTCAGAATGAAGCAGGCCGTCATGAGAGTCCCTTGAAGCGTGGAAGCATCGACAAAAAGGCTAAAGAGACTACAAACCAAGTTATTGATCTGTCGTCTGATGTGGAAATGCCGAGTGCCGAGCCACTTCATGAGAGGCGATCTTTCCCTCATCGTGAAACGATACCTACTCCAATCAAATCTTCAGTCAGTCTCCGTCTGAGTTTACATGAATTCCACAACTCTGATGTCAATCAATATAGCTCAAAGCTCAAGCTGGGGCGCGACCACAACATTCTGTATCGTTTGCCACAAGCACTACTCTCCACTCACCAGTGAGGGTTTCCACCTCCAAAGTTAGATCGCTAGGTGCGCCATCAATCCGTCCATCCATGAATTTGTCCCTAGACTCGAAGGTGCCACTCCAATTTGGCAAGGAATTGTTACCAGCATCGGCGCCCAAGGCCTCCAAACCCGCTATTATCGCCAAGAAGAATTCGAATAGTTTGCCTGACAATGACGAAAATTGGGCCTCAAAGGTCACCTCTGTGGGTATGATATGTTTCCCTCTTTGGATACAGGCTAAGTGCTCTTCGCCCAGATTCTGAACCAGATTTGTGATGTGAATCAGTTGTTTGCTAACGGTTGAATGAACGGCTCACTTGCAATCATAGCGCATTGTGGAAACCAAGCGACGCAAATTTCAGGGTATCCGACAGAATGTCCTCACCGCCAGAAACGAGATACTAGAGGAGGTTCAAGATGACTTACGCCAATGCCTTACCGTATCGTCCGTAACACAGATATATGGAGAGAGTAGGGTTAACTAACACTTTACCTCATAGCATTGAGCACTACAACGGTTTCTTGGAATTGAATTCCCGATACGAAGAAGCGGAACGAGATATCATGAGTGCCTACGACGAACTCAGCCATGTGAACGCTGCTATTTGCGAAAAACTTCAGAAGATCATCAAGGATCATGATCGCCTGTCGTTATGCAGAGAGATGACGACCGCATTGAAGAGGACCAGTAGCACCAAAGCGATCGGCCCCACTTTCGAAAGTCTGGGGGTCTACCTAGGCACCACTTAGAAACAATACGCTTTTTACTCTTAGCATTCTCTCAACGCATTCTGACCGTTGCCCCCCAAGCATGACCAGCTTATCTCCTTCCTCCTTCTCCAATCTGCACGTCTGTTATCCCTGCTGTAACGAAAACTTTAGTGCCAATGAAAAGTCTCACTAACTTGAAGAATGCAAGTGCATCGGATTATTTAGACGTGAATGATACAAAGTAAGATATCATGTAAAAGGTCTAAAACTCTTCGTTACAGTAAAAACAAAGCATGTGACGAAGATAGGACATCCTTGAATTAGCGTTGGCATTATAGCCGAGTGTCCTTGGGGAAGAACTTCATGGCCTGTCGAACACCAAGATCTCCGAGAACGTCCTCGGCTATTTAAAGTCGGTGTGTTCAGTCATCGTGAAAACGACTAATAAAATAGAATCGAATTGAACTCACTCCCGCCAAGGATGGCATCGAAAGGAACGGTGCGATGGAAACCCTCAATGATGCGTCCTAATCCAGTCTTGGTGATACCTAGCAAAAAAAAAAGCCGTGTGCCATAGTGTCGACTTGGATGAGCGAACGAAAGCAAGAGGGGAAAGAAAAATGGAGAGATGACGTACCGCGACCACCGAAGAGCTGAGCGGCATCTCTTGCGATATCTTGCGCTGAGCGGGTAGTTTGCATTTTTAAAAGACCGAGAGGACCGGCTAGGTACTTGGCTTGATCCTTGTATGGCTATTTGTTTCGTTTTGCAGCGAATTTTCGAAATTTTTTAGATGAGAAATATATAAAAATGATGTTCGTACGACGCGAGGGAGTTGAATGATGGAAACTGACCATGTGGTTCATCTGGTAGGTGATATTCTCGAGCCATGATTGAGAGGTCTCAACACGCGCAATCATCCCAGCGATCCTTTCAAGTCAAACGTAGTCAGCCAAAAAAAAAAAGAGCACTTGAACAACTACAGCAGAAGGCGATGTTCTACTTACTTGGATCGCACAACAGGCTGTTCTAACAATGGCTTCCCAAACACAATACGCTGATGTGCCCATTGGAACGATTCCTCTACAACAGCACGCATAATCTTGATCGTAACAGACGTCATCATCCACCTTTCATGATTGAAATTAGCTAGGATGACGACAAGACCACCGTTCTCGGGTCCTAAGACGTTCTCCGCTGGAACTTTAACGTCATCAAAGAAGACGTGAGCTGTTCCAGCTGCGGAGGAGTAAGCCGTTTTGATAGGCTTCGTAGTCACTCCTTCAGTACGTGGGATGAGAAGAACAGTGAGTCCTTTCTGTTTTCAGAGATAGAAGCAAAAGTTAGTTTTGGTCGGTTCAGTTCTGTTTATGACAAAGGGGGAAGCTTTGACCTCGGTTTTGCAGGGAGTAACGAACCAATCGGCAAAGCCTCCATTGGTGATCCATCTATATAGAGCGTTTGAATCAGCTTTCACCTACAATGCAGGGGAGGAAAGGGAGAAAATACGTTACTTTTTAGATCCGGTGACGATGAAATGCTTCCCATCAGGCGTCTTCTTGGCAGTAGTACGCAATCCAGCAACGTCACTCCCCGCAAATGCTTCCGAAATGGCCAACGAAATGAGCTAGAATCCGCATCGAAGACCAAAGTAAAAATCAGCCTTCTCCTGCTCTTACCATAAAAGAAAGAGCAAGAAGCGCACCTTCTTCCCATCCAAGATATCTGGCAAATACTTCGCCTTTAAGCTCTTGCTCCCGTAATTAACTAAAGCCGGTAACCCGATGATACAACCACCAAGCAATCCATCATTATACCCTCGCGTCCCAGCACTCGACATCTCCTGATGTAATATCATCTCATGGAAATAATCGAATTCTTCAGGGCTCACGACACCACCCAAGAGTTGACGTCCTTTGAGATGTGGGCCTGGCCCTATTCGCATACCGATGATGTTATTTTGAGCTAGAGCGGCGATGACGCTTGTTGATGGCTTGCGGCCTGGACCGTCGTTGAGCTCTCCATCGGGGAAGACGACTTCTTCGGCGAATTTACGAGCGGCATGAAGGAAGTTTCGGTGAGACTTGAGGTCGGAGAGGAACAAATAAATGAGAGAAATTAGAAATTAGAACACCGAGGGGGGTGAAGATCCGGAAGAGATGTGAGAGAGGAAATAAAAGCGGTACCTCTTTGAAGTAAGGAGATGAGAAACCCTTCGAGAGCCAGTTTGCTTCCTAAAATGGAGAAAATATTGAGCAGGCTGTAAAAAATAAAAATAAAAAAATAGGGGACTGTGGGAAAGTGAAAATTGAAATTGGACCCGAGCCGAGGTCATTGATGATGATGCCGCCGATTGGAGACACCGTTCATTGGTTTACTGGCGTACGGTCCGGTACATCGGAACAAGGGAGGGCGGTGATGAAAGGATAACAAAGGTTTCGAGGAGGCCTCACCGAATAAGGGATTTTCTTGATTTGACCGGGCTTGCGTGGGACGATACGTTGGTTCTGACCCTTGACGGTACCTATGATGAGTCGTTTGTAGGCGGGCTTGGCGAGGACTTCTTGTCGGTGGAGAGAGTAGAATAGATCTGTGACGTCTTTCCCGGCTGGGTGTATCGTTGGAAGAGTGTCGGCGGTGGAACGTTAAGGCGGCGACGTCAGGAAGTGGATGCGCCGTGGTGATAGGATGGAGTGAGGTAGATGAAAGGAGTAAGAAGGAACTTGAGATCAGTTCACAGGTATAGGATAGGGTGTAAGTCTGGGTTAACCCACCGACATCGCTATCAAGCAGGACGACTCGTCCACCAGGGTGAAGGTTCGCAAACTTGGTCAGGTCGTACACCTCCGAGTTAATCACTATCCATAGATCATTCGCCGTATTGTGCTAAGTGATGATAGGGAAGGAAAGCACGCTGGTTCAGAACCTGGGCCCAGAGCGATGACGACGATAAGTTGCCTACTTTTTCGACCTCTTGCAGAGTAAACTCCGTTAGCTGTTTGGCCATCACGGGTATCGTAATAGAGGGGGGAAGTGGTTGTTGGGAGAGAAGCTGCCTCCTCGTGTTAGTCTATGTGCCGGTCGTGAATAGGATCGCCAGGCCATCAAGGGGAGGACCCGGATTCCTGTTCAGCTCGCAAGCTCCGGCTTGAAATGGTCCATTCAATTCATTCCCGGTATTCGTCTCCGTGATCAACGGAGCGCTTAGCCTTACCGCTTTTGGATTCTTTGACGACGACCGCGCCACTACTTGGGTCTTCGAGTGAGATGTGGGCTAGTCAGCAGCGGTGCCGGACTTGGGAAAAGGACATATTACAATTATCCCTCGACCTCGATTTGGTATGAAACTCTGATCTGGTTTACCAAGTATGGGGTCTCGGCTCATGTCCCACCTGAACCTTCCTACGAACAAGCTCATTAGCACGAACCCCGGATGCGTGAACACGGATCTCCTGTGAGAGGGCATAAACGGGAAAGCGGTCCTAATAAACGGTCTTCACAAGAGACTTGTGACTAACGCTAAAAACACCCCCAAGTGCGAGCACCAGTTTGTCATGTGACATCATATCATATCATATCATTAGATAGTATCTAGATAGTCTAAATTCCTGTAATCTCTTATTTTAATACTGCCATATAGTATTTTCCAGATACAGTTTCTAATGTTTGGTGGGGCATTTTCCTTACCCCTTAGGACAGTGTTCCATATGTGGTTTGTGATGGGTGATTCCCCAAAGAAGTCTGAGAGTTTGTTGAGTTAGTGAGGTTTTGGCTCATTTTTTGACAGGGATTCCCTTTTTTTCTCACTCTGTAAAATATACTTTCAAGAAATGAGATACATTCATGAATATCTGCAATTGAGGGATGTACAATGCAGGTCATAGCAATGTAATGCATGCCTAGCTGATAAAAAAAAAGCCGAAAATTCCCACAAATTATACAAGAAAAGTGACCTAGGTAGGCTCTCCCCATGACCTCTATGTCAGATTGGTGAGTCATGGTCGCTCAATTCCTGCACTGATTGTAACCACATCTTGACATCTTCATTACGAGCGGGATCTGGTGCATCAGTTGATTCTTGCTTTTGCCGGTAATTTGCTGTACGCTTCCACATCGCCAAGACAACATCCAACATGTCACTAACGTTCCTTTCACCTGGTTGGGGGCGAATGGGTCGTCTTACGACCCTGCTACGGAGATTACAGCATGCAGGTGGTTGATCACCCATCGACACATCATTGTCATAGTAAGTATCGTGTGCTTGGCTCTGGGCATATGAAATGAAGGCCGCTGGACCCCATGCTTGGACGGCCACAGAAGCATAATAGAGATCAAGGATGAGAGCAGGTGGCCATTCATTAATATTGTCGGGTTCTCGTGCATCGGAGTTGTTGGGTGAGACTAGGTTGAGGGTGGGGCCAAGCCGAGACGGAGCAAAATGGTGTAAAGTGACACGACTTGCCGGGATCGCTTTGTCAGTTTGTGTCAAGAAGGGAATGTCCTCAACACTCAAAACGCAGTTTGGAGTCTACCAGATCATCAATTCAAAATAGTCTAACCGGAAATGGACCAGCAGACCTTTAAAAACGCCGATTCCCCATCACCAAGTGGTCTATGAAGACAAGAAGAAAGTAGAAGTCCATTTCGTATATCATCAACGCTATTCAAGTCATTGAGAGGATGATCTGGCCCGCCTCGATGGCGGACGGCGTTCGAGATATACTTGATTGAACGTGAGAATGTTGTCATGAAAGATCTTAAGAACATACATCATCTCCTTTCACATGAGGGATAATGTGGCACGCATTGCAGTTGTGAATTAGATCGCCAGTCATCACGCAAGTCCCATCGCGCTCAATCACTCTTTGTCTAAAGTCCGCTCGTCGTTCAGTCAATTGCGACGCATTCGACGTTCGTCCATCCACAACGTTAACACCAATGAAGCGAGGTGGATCTGAAAACGTTAGCAAGCTTAGCATGGATCACAAAGTGTGACAAGTCCAACTTGCCCCATGATACAAAGAAGTATGAGCGGGGCTCTACATCTGCGTCGAAGTCCCCGATTTCTAGACCACCCCTCCTTGTGGAGAGTCTACCCTCCACTCCGTAGATGGCATACCCAAGAAATTTCAGTCATTTTAGCGGGCGAACAGCATAGTTTCTGCATTCAGCAACCGGGATGGACAGCGCGAGGATGTCGATCGCGTGAGACCTAGAATACAACCATAACTTGACATTGGTAGACGTAGCCATTACTCCAAATATCTAGAGCAAAATGGGAGTGAGAGTGGAAATTATGCAGTCCACTCCTGGGAGTCGGCAATCCAGGTTGGAGGTTTGAGTTAGAGATTCATTGGCAAGTTCCGTAACACATGTAAATGCCATTTT
>WNFI01705470.1_pt1 | contig 19379 bp, 34 predicted proteins | sample 5400471 | NCBI WGS metagenome assembly WNFI01 (sample SAMN13153348, study PRJNA577476) | soil metagenome | isolation source: 100 cm saprolite on Douglas fir-dominated hillslope | place: USA:California | collected 2013-09-17 | reverse complement strand
GGAGGTGGCGCCTCTGGTGGAGTGATAGTCATTACTGGTGCCGGTGCATTCGGCGCACGGCGCGCTACTAGCTCCTCCAACACACTGACGTGGTACGGTACATTCTTGGCTATCGCTTCCAATGATGCAATACACTCGCGTCGCAACTTTAATTGACCAGGGTAATCTAGATGATGTCTCTGGAATGTCTGCCAAGGCGTGAATGCGTCAATTTCCTCAATCAATGCTTGTAGGCTAGCCGTGGCGCCCTTAGTCGGATGCATCATTTCATACGCTGCCTTTAGATCGGATTCTAGGTCGTAGTTTCTAACTCTAATCGTTGCCGCACTAGCTACTTTCTGCGAAGCAGCCTCGAAGATAGAGCTTCTTAACTAAGTCATGAAGTGTCATTTGATTTCTGTCCATATCCAAATGAATCCATTATCACGCTCTGAAATCTTTACTGATTCTATTTCTTCTTGGAGTGGTCTGCCTTTATTTAGTGTAGCCTTATGAATCGCCGTCCTATTATTCCTGTCCTTGAGATACATGAGACCAAGGCGCATTAGGACGTGTTTTGGGTCCATCTATTTTTGTTTCCAAATTGCATAACTGTCGGAACTATCACCGACATTGGTATAGCCACGTCCTTCAAGACAACGATTCTCATATGGAACATTTCGTGCATACTTACTACCAATCTGGCGGAATTCTCTCATACATTCGTAGTAGTCTCGCTTGAAATCTACTTCAGTTTTGCCAGACCACTGTTGCCCTGTTGTGCATCCTGCTGCTAGTATTGCAATGCCCGTAATGATGATTAGCTTTTTCATCGTGTCGCCCTATCTATTGACTTCTGTTTACGTACTGTTAACTGTGCCTTCTTGGTATCTAACGAATCCTCAAATACCAAGTGCTGTATTAACATTGATTTTGCCTCAGCGTCGCCGCGGCCGATGCCATGCAGGCGGTCTTCCGCCTGCGTGTGGACGCCCGGGACCCAATCTTCTTCTACGAAGATGCATGTACTGCTGCCTTTTAACGAAAATGATTCGGCCATTGTAATCCCGCCCACGAATAGTGTACAGTTTTCATCATTATTGAATCTATCTTTTGCTTGCTCGATTACTTCTGCTTGGTTGGCGTTGCCACCTAATAGTAACACTGAATGACCGTTAAAGTGCTCGGCTATCTTCGTTAGGACGTCACGATGATGGCCGAATACTGCCACCTTATCTCTTGCCTCCAAGGCGTCCGATATGTGATCTATGACAAACGGCAGTTTGGCTAGTCCAATCTTATGGGCTATAGCTGCCATCTTTGTAAATGGATACGACTTCGTGCTTTGGAGTGCCAATATGATAGCATGCCAATCTATGTCACTGTCAGCAGTTTCACTCTCATTACGCATTGCATTTAATGCATTGACTTGTTCTATCGACGTACCATTAGTGATCTCGTTCCATAACTTCTTTTCTTCCTCTATCAACGGCCGGACTTCGTCTGGTACTTCTATTTCAATGATTGACCTACGCTTCTGTGGTAGATCCTTTAGGACGTCCTTCTTTAGACGGCGAACCATTATCGAATCACGTAACATCTGATTTAACCGATTTAGATTCCGCCCTAACTTCTCACTTGTCCTACTGCCAAACATTGCCTCGAAACGCCCGTACTCGGGCCACCGCTTCCTATCTAGGTAATGAATTAGTGGGAAGATTTCGTATGGATAGTTAACGATGGGCGTGCCGGTAGTTATCACTTGGATTTGGGCATTTATCTTATAGCACGCCTTCGAGCGCGCCGCACTTGGCGTTTTCAGTTTATGCCCCTCATCATAAATCAACATGTCCCATTGTTGTTTAGCCAGCGAAGCACCCCACTTTAGGGCGACCGCCTCGTAGTTCATTATTACTTGATCCGAAAACATATACAACGAAGTGTAGGCTACTTCCACTTCGTAGTGGTGTATGCAATAGTCACGTAGATGGTTACGCCACACCAACTTGGCGTTGTTTGGACATGCAATTAACAATTTGCTTTCTGGTTTCAGTAAATAGTTAATGACCCCAACCATTTCAAGTGTCTTGCCAGTGCCCATATCGTCACCTAGTAGTATGTGCTCACCCTTGGCAATCCTACGAATCATATCTTTGATACCGACGTCCTGGAATTGCATCACATGGATTTTATGACCATACTTGCAGTCGTCCTGCGGATCATCACATTGCCAGGTCCCGACGTGCGCCGGCCAAGGGATTACTATGTCATCATTATAGACTATTTCAGGATGTTCCTTGGCTAGCTTCGCTAGTGCTTCGCTGATTGCAGTCAGAATGTCAGAAGTGAAACTAGCGGCCGTCACTTCCTTTTCCATTGTTTCTTGAGGTTCTAGTAATCCTAATGCCTTAGTACCATCGCACCAATCCTCGTTATGCCATGCTTGCGCGCCCACTAGTATGTGGCCCATTTCATGTATGACTGTGGCGGCTAGTTCCAGTGCGCCGTTGCCATGATCCGCTACGCGAATGCCCTTGAAATCGTCAGCGTCGCCAAGTTTGGATTTATGTAGCCAATCAGTGTAGGCGAATGGTGTATTCTGCAATCTAATTGCACTGAATTTCTCGCGCTGACCGATGCGCTGGATCACAGCATCCTTTATATACTTCGAGAATGTCTCTAGGTCATTGACAGACTGTAACTTGACTTTGTAGTCTGTCATTTGTGACACTCACATATGCAAATGTACGTATGAGGATCAGATTTACTGCCTACTGATTTAACAGGGCATTGTTTATGTTCGCCTGCCTTACAGGCTGCGTTTAAGACCTTATGAACTATCATGATTTCTTATCCTCTAATCCTACGTATTTTCCGAAACGGTGGGCGAAACAGCGAAATTGCCACTGTTGGTATTTTATTTTTGTACCACTTAATAATCCGATTGTTTCATTCTTCTGAATTTGGATTGCATACCGCGTCCGCGCCTTACATTGACGTCTGACTACGTCATCGTAACGGTAGCCGCATCGTGCGGCGCGATGCCACTTCTGCTGTCTGACTCCGTCAGATCGTGTAACGATGGCGTAGCCATCCTCATTCTGCTTTATCGTACTTTGTAATCTATCTTCGACTTGCTCTTTATTTCTTGGTTCAATCCAATTATTCATCGGTCCCATATATCAAATCCTCCAGTATGGCCACGCCTTTAACATCGCCTTTCGCTACATGCTTTAGGCACTGTGCCTTACTTCCAAATCTCTCGCGCGTTGTCGCGCCACATATCACACACTTCCGGTCTTTTTGTACTTGTACTATTGGTTTATCTTCTAGTCCTGCTATTGCAGATAGGTAACTGAAGTCGGCCTCTAGTAATACTTTGGTTTGGTAGACTATCTTTAGTTCCTCGGTTATCCGATGCATTATCTGTCGATACTTCGCTATTTCCGAAGGAAGTGGTTTGCAGTTGCCTTGGTAGTAATGATCCCTTAGATATGAGATATGGGAGGTCTTAAAACCGCAGGAGCAATCAAGTGTCAAGCGCGCGCCAGCTAGGCGATTCCATAATTCATCGTCTCTTGTCAGGCGTGTGTTTGGGTCTGTGACTTTGTGGTCGGTCGGCTCGTTACTCATTAGGCATCCCTTCTACCACGTTTCCTAGAGGCAGTCAAGGGCTTTCTTAGCCTGCCCTGGCGGGCCTTTAGGCTCGCCATGGGAGAATCTCCCTGCCGCGAGAAGCGATCAGGGTGGGTTAATTATATTCTTGTTCTACTGGCTCATAGTGCTCACATGGACATAGAGTGCAGTAACTATCAGAAGTTTCATCATCTTCGTAGATTGACGGAACATGCTGCAAGTGACTATGCCCACATACACACATGATTACTACCTCCCCAATTGTGCAACTATGTATACAATGACTAAGGCTAGGATACCAAAGGCAAAAGAAATATCGTGAAGATTGTCAGGTATCGCGCACCTCCACGATATGCTGCTTTACCACTCGGTACTTCCGCGTCTTAAACCTAACTCTACCTAAATGGTAAGGCCGTTTTTGAATAGAACGGCCAAACTATTCTGTGAGCTTGGGTGCTAGCCTGCGGTTTTTTTCGCTTAAACTGCACTTATTCTCACATATTGCTAGGTAGCAATCAACTCCAACATCCCATCGGTGGTGAAGCGAGCGACTGGCGCAACCTTCACACCATTGTCATCCTCGTAACCTTCCGTTAGATTCTTAGCAGCGGTACGCCACGGACCGAATCCCAACGACTTTTCCGCTATCTTTTCCGCTGCATCATACGCTGCCTTGTCAATGACAAGGTCATCCTTGTCGAAAGCCTTGGGCGCTATCGCAAAGATGTTTGACATGACACGCTCACGATTGCCATTGTAGGCTCTGACGAGTCTCTTGACAGAGAAGGTCATAATATCGACCTTCTCCTTACCCACTGTGATAACCGTGGATTCCTGCGCCAGTGACTCGTACACCGCTGCGCGAGCTGCGCGATCGACTGACGTCACAAACATACGATAGGCGTATGCCAGCGGTGACTCTTCACCTTCCTTGGCAGGCGTATCGACCAGCGTTGACACTAGATTCTGCCACACCTTTGCACTGGAAGGCACGGTGTACTGTGCAATCTTCGTTTTCTTGCGCTCGCCGACTTCGACTTCCACTACCTTATTCGTACCATCGTCCGATAGCACTCTTTCAACTCTTGCCTTTGGCATTGCGCTCTCCTACTATTTTAGAGGTTAACTGCTAGCAACACTACCAGCGATTCGTATTTCCTTCTAGCTTCTGGATGGCGTCTGCGGACAATTTCACTACCGTGGTTGGCAATCGCTTGATTGCTTTCCATTCCTTACTGCATTTGTCACTCTTGATGTTCATTTTATCCTTTCTCTGTGCCTATCTGATTTAGGTCACTTGCCCTTGTCTACACACCTTTACTTATAACACTCCCGGCCCTGCAAGTCAAGTATAAACTTGCAGGGCCACGAATGCTAGCGACTCCCTTGCCGCTTGCGCGTCGCTTCGCGGTGGCTAGTCGGGTAGAGTCTGACTTGGCTCCTTTCGGGGCACGTCAGTCATACCGACCGCTAGCGCAAGCACAGTCGCTTTTGATTTATCACCTCCCTTATACTACAGGGCTAGGATTGGATTGTCACACTGACTTCACTACCAACTGGACGTTGGCTCTCTGCGAGCACATTGATGTAGTCCATGGGTTTGTCGCGTCCATATCCTACCGTCATTGTTACCCAGTCTCGATGGAAGCTATTTTCCCGTACTTCCATTACACGGCCTAGCTTCGTCACTGACAATCACTTCCTTTCTATGATGTAACTTGCTTCCTAGCCTATAACATCTATATCATACTCTCTGCATTTGGGGCATCTGATTTCCATGTACGCCGATCTAATGGCACGCATGAAAACTGTACCACAGAAATTACAACGTAGTCTTACCTTTGCGAACTGTGCCATGACTTGCTCCCTCCATTCCGCCTTGGAAATCGCGCACTTGGCACTCGCTGCCGAGGCGCCGGTAGACTCGTCTGACTCTGCCTTCATTTCCGCCTACTTGCAGTCTGCCGGAAATCCGGGGCCCTGCCCCGCGTGCGTGTGTGTGTCGGGGTGTCATAGTCACAGTCTTGGTATGGTTCTTTATTTAAATAATATATTTTTTTATATATAACTACACTACTACAAGACTACGCCTACCCGAACGCGCCTAGACGCACGCACGCGGGCTAGGTGCCTGGAAAATTAGTGCCCCCTAACTATGCGTCACCATTAGCGAAGCTCGACGAGCCTACCTGACTGAAAATTGCGTCTTGTAACTGCGTGATTTTCCAGTGCTAGCTGGCGAAGCCGGTCACTGTACATTACTGCGCCAGCGCCAGTAGTAACACTATTGCCGAGCAACCCCAAACCAGTGCAAGGTAGATCACCGCTAGTAGTCGCATGTGTAGCATGCTAGTTACCAGCGTATCCCATTTTATGTCTCGCCATTGACCGAGTCAATGGATCGTAGATTGGTTTGAAGGCTTGCCGACGCCACATACTGCCTTCCTGATGCATCGCTTGCCGTAGTTTTGCAGCGTACTGTGATGCTCGACGTTCGCGCGTCTTTGCTACTGTCTTTACCACGGCATTCAAGAATGCTAACTCTGTGCCGTGGCAATACACGCATCCCGCCTGTAGATTGTGCTTGCACATTTCCTTATCCTCCATTTGCTGTTAGGAGAATGCTGGCGCACCATAATTAGCATGCGCCAGCATGCAATGCCAAAGTCTCACACCTCACGGATTGTCAATCCTCAGGTGTGAGTTTATATTCTGTGACGGGAGAGGCATTCGAGAATCCACATTGCCGACTTATCAAACGCTAAGTCAAGCACTGTGCTAGATGCTCTAACCGTCCGGGGTCTTGTTTCGTTGTCGCAGATGACGCGAACCGTGGTCCCCGTGTGTGCAGCCCATACTTGGTCTCCGCCACTCTTGATCCGATGGCGTACCGCACACCTTGTAGTAATGCAGGGCGTGGACCACATCCTAACTATGCGATATTGCAAGCCTGCGCCAGCGGAGCGAGGCAGAATGCCGGTCCTGCGCGCCGCACCACTAGGGCATACTGCCAAGGCATCAATAGAATCATAGACTTGCAGGCGTGCTAGACAAAGGCACAATGCCCTAGCAAGTGTGAGCATATTACATACCAAGACTGTGACACAATGCATCACTGTGCCTATGAGACCATGGCACGATTTATGCTAATGCATACGCCATACCATGCTGCGTAGCGTTAATAGTTGGCATGGACTTGCATTAGCATAATGCATGCCAAACACCACCACTACCGCTAGTGGTATGCAAGAAGCGTGCCATACTACCCGTAGTGTACGACATTGGTACAACCTATGCATTAGCAAGGCGCGTGCCATCTTATGACGCACCGAACCATGGCACGAAAAATGCTAATGCAAAAATCATGCCACCCCTAGGGGGGCTTTTGAGGCAGTTGGCATGGAAATTGCCCTGCACCATATCTAATTTTTCAGTTTTTTGAAAATCCCAAACCCTTGGATTCATTCTTGCTCTATAACTATAGATGGCAATAGGAGGCGTTAGGAGGCGTTAGGAGGCGAAGCGCGCCTAACTATAGAGGAAACATGCCAAAAAGAGAGGTTGACAAACAGTGCAAAGCGTGATAATATAGCAACCCATCGGCGTGGGATAGTCACTGCTTAATAATAAGGTACAGGAATGTTAAGTAGCATAGAAGAACTTGCAGATAGTGTACCAATACCACTAAATGTAGCGGTGCAGTTAATACCTATGCCATCAATGGCAGCTCTCTATGGATTCTTAAATAAACATAAAGAAGAATTTCCTGGTAGATATAGTAAAAGTGGTGGGCCTAGTACAGCGTGGGCGGGATTTGAACAACGATTCTTGACGAAGAGTGAAATTCTAAAGATAAGGGAAATGAGATTCCATCCTAAGGAGGAGTCACGATTCTTGCGCGCTGGACGGCCCTCCGGTCGTAAGGGCATTATTGGTTCGATAATTCGTAGATGTGAGGAAGCACGCGCCAATGGCTAATATAGTTCGTACCACGGCCGTCTTTAACCCAGAGTTAATTAGGCAGGAGATCCTTAAGGACATTAGAGTGCCAGCCGAATTGTTAAATAAGGCACTAAAGAAGATAGAAGCGAAGCTAGATGCGAAGGTAACCAAGTTCTTTACATTCCAAGGTTCTGTAATTGAGAAAGTTACTGTCGAAGACCATGGAGTGCAACAGAAGGCAATAGACCAGGTATTGGAAATCTCGGGAATCAAAGTTAAAGAACGTGACCAAAAGCCTACTGCACCACAGATTGCTTTCCAGGTACTCCCAGATGGTACAGTGCAAGTAGTAGTTGGCGGTAGTGTAACCCCCTCCTTAGGAGGTGATTCATATGTAGATCAGGAGATAAATAACGGAGACCAAAGGGAAGCCGTCGGCATTGCTCTGCCGGTGCCGGATCAATCCTTAGAAATGCCTGAGCCAGAGGATAATGAATCGACGCCGGCAGAGCAAGTAACAGTAGTAAAAGTTAAGAGCGGCCGTATTGATGAGGCTACACGTCGTATACTCTATGGTGAAGAGTAATGGCTGACATATTTGCAACTCTACTACAGAGTGCTATATACCGGCGTGCCGCTATGATGGAACAATGGCTCGATAGACATAAGTTACATATACCACCTCCACAAATTGAATTGTCTAATGATTCCGAAACCCAAACTACTAGATGTTCGTGTGGTGACGAATGTGATTTCACAATTATTAGTTACGTAGCAATCCAAAGTAAGAAGAAATTCGAAGCGGGATTCATATGGCGTTGACCGCTCCGCGTGAGATAATGCGCTTGCGTAGCTATCAGAAGGAACCTCGCACGGCGTATGATAGAGGCATTAGGAGATTCCTAACCCTATGGCATCGCCGTGCTGGTAAGGATCGTTCCTGGTGCAGTTTCACATTAGAGAAGATGCTCCAGAGGCAGGGCGTCTACTTCCATATATTCCCCAGCCTAAATCAAGGGCGCCGTGACCTATGGGATAACGTCCTTAAGGAAACAATTGATGGCGTCGAGCGAAGCATTACTATAAATGATATGTTCCCACCTGAGTTAGTAATAGGTAGTGACGAAGGTGAAATGCAGAAGAAGTTAATCAATGGTAGCATTTGGCAAGTGATGGGTGCTGACAATGACGAGGCAATCGCACGTATGCGTGGCCCTAACCCCATCGCAGCGATATTATCAGAATTTAGTCACGGTAGTAAAATGGAGAAAGCATATGACACATTAAGTCCGATATTTGCAGAGAACGGTGGTTGGATAGCATTACCATACACTCCTAATGGACCGAACCACGGTAAGAAGTTCTATGATATGGCGGGCGTGAACCATCATTGGTACTGCGATAAACAAACAGTTGACAACACACGGCGCGACGCGCGTGGTGAATCAGGTGGTTACGTCATAACTCCAGAGATGATAGATCAGTTTCGTAAGGAGGGCCAACGTGAAGAATTCATCCAACAAGAATACTATTGCTCATTTACAGGCTACAGTCATGGAACCATCTATGGTGACCTTCTCACTGATGCTATTACAGGAAACCGTGTTAGTGACTTTCCATTCGTACCAACTCATCCCGTTGGAACAATCTGGGACTTGGGCCGCAGCGATGCACAAGCGGTATGGTTCTATCAGAAGTATGGACCAGCTATCTATTTCATAGATTACCACGAAGAGACTCAAAAGAACCTACAATGGTGGACTAGGTACCTACGTGAATCAAAAAGATATGTCTACGGACGTATGGTGCTGCCTTGGGATGGACGGGACGCTGAAGATTATTTTTCCACAGTGGGATTTCGTAACATTCATGTTTGTCAACGTCCTGTTTCCTTACAACTTGAAATTGATGCAGTTCGACGAGCCTTTACGACATTTTATTTTAATAAAACGACATGCGGCCGCGGACTAGAATGCTTAGAAAACTACAAGCGTGATTACGATGAAGATGCGCGAGTATTCTCGAAAGAGCCAGTACATAACCAATATAGTCATGGTGCTGACGCGCTGCGCACTGGTGTTAGTGGTGGTTTTGATCCTATTGACTTTGCTAAAGGTTTGGATACACCAGTCAAAGTAGAATCAACATTCGATCCACGTACCTTTGGTGTAGATCCCAAAACTGGAATGAGGCCATAATGGGTGGGAGTAGCATACCAAAACAGCAAGTACCACAAGCTGCACCAAAAGAAGAAGATAAGGCAGTACAAGATGCGGCCGCAGAAGCATTGCGGCGTAAGAGGATGCAGGCTGGTTATCGTAGTACGGTGCTAACAAACACGATGTTAAGTCCAGATAGTGCGAAGGCACTACAGACAATGGGTTCATAGTGGCTAGTGGTACAGAACTGATTCAGACATACAATAGGTTAGTGGCAGAGGCCGCAAACCATCGTGATCGTTGGGAGCGAATGGCACCATTCCTAGCTCCAAGTAGAATTGGAATTACGACACAATTCGTAGATGGTGCCAAACTATCGACAGGTGTGTACGACAGTACGATGTTAATGGCGGCCGAGCTAATGGCGCAGTTTATAGCTGGCCATATAATCAATCCAGGGCAGAAGTGGGGTGGTTACACTAAACGTAATATAGCAGACCAAAGTATAGCTGATCCAATAAATGAATATCTGGAGGAATGCACAGACCTAACATTGAAACGCGCGGCCGCTAGTAGTTATTATGCCGAAGCCCAAGAATGCCTAATAGATTATGTAGGCTTCGGTACTGGCTCCATAGCTGGAGAGGAAGCACCACAACCAGTTAACCGAACAATTCGAGGATTCCGTGGTTTTGTATTCCAGGCTAAGAAAACAGGTAGGTTTGTGATACAGGAAGGTGTAGATGGATTAGTAGATACACAGTATGATGAAGAGATGATGTCAGCACGTATGATTGCCGATAGATGGCCTGGCGAGAAGTTACCTGAAAATGTGAGTAATGCAATAAGGAGTGGTACGGCGCACCGTCCATTTAAGATTATCCATGCTGTGTATCCACGTAGGCGCGCCGAACAAGGATATGGTAATAAAGGGATGCCATGGGCATCATGTTGGATCGAAAATGATAGTAAGGAGATAATATCTGAGAGTGGTTATCGTGTATTCAATAAGGCAGTACCACGTTACCAACGCACGCCTGGTGAGGTATATGGTCGCGGCCGTGGTGATATTGCATTTCCTGATTCCTGGACATTAAACACCGCAAAAAGAATGGGGTTAGAGGATTGGGCACTGAAGATTAGACCACCTATTATGCATCGCCATGATTCGGTATTTGGAACATTACGTCTAGTACCGGCAGGCCCAATGTCTATCAATACTCATGGTCGTCCAATTCGTGATACTGTAATGCCATTCGAAACCGGGTCTCACCCAGAAGTCTCGCATATCAAGGAAGAAGAATTACGCACATCTATCAAGCAGATATTCTATGTAGATCAGATCCTAAAGTTACTAGAAGTACAGAAGTCGGAAATGACAGCATTCGAGTTTGCCAAGAAAATTGAACTACTATTCAAGATGCTAGGCCCGGTGTATGGCCGTTGCGAGTGGGAACTGCTATATAGACAGTGGGAACTAATGTGGGACATACAAACTGCCGCTGGTGCATTCCCACCGCCTCCACCAGAGATGTACCAAACAGATGGATTGATTGATATAGAATTCCATAATCCAATTGCCAAGGCTCAAAGAGCAGGAGATGCAGAATCAGTGCTAATGGCAGTCAATGACTTGGCGCCGTTGGCGCAGCGTTACCCAGAAATATTCGATAGGATAGATCCACAGGCTACCGCCGACGGCGTACTTGATATTAGAGGGTTCCCCGCCAAGTGGCAACGTTCCGACAAGGCTATGGCTGCACTACAGAATGAACGTGCGGCGCAGACTGCAAAAGATAGTCAGATGCACGATGTAACAGGTATGGCAGAAGCCGCAGGCAAGGCTGCTCCAGCACTACAGTTGCTAACTGGTGGTAAGGCAGCTGGTGGGCGATGACAGCAGAACATGAATGCAAACCTATATTTGTACCAAATAGGCATGAAGTTGGTGGTGGCCATTATATCTATGAACCCTGTGAATCTTGTCAACGCAAACTATACGAAAATTTGATGAAGATAAATGCTAACTAACATTATAAAAAGATGGCTTGGCTTCAAGTGGCAACCACTAGTAGATCCAAAGATTGCCAGTCATTACCAAGCTACCTTTCAAACGCCCTCCGGGCAGTACGTACTCCAACATCTAATGGACACTGTATATTGCACAACATACGAAGGTGACAACCCAGCGCTAGCCATGGCACATAATGCGCGCCGATCAGTTATCCATGATATACTAGCAAACTTAGATATGGCAGAGTTCCCACGTAAGTACCAAGAAACTATGCCGCAAGGCCAGGAGGCTACAGATGGGCGCGTGGACAGATAGCATTCCAGAGACTCTAACTTATGATGGTGATGGTGGTGCTAAACTACCTATGCGCGATCATCCTATGGTTAAGGAGTCACCAGACCTAGGTCACTTCGTTAACCGTGCTTTCACCCAACATAAGGAACTAGGGTCACGGATTCCAGTAAAAGTAGATAAGTCAAAGCCAGATGAAGTCACGAAGTGGCGTACTGATTATCTCCCCAAATTGTACGATGCTGGCGTACTAGAGAGGCCACCAGCCAAGCCAGAGGAATATGAATTAAAACCAGGCGAAGCAGTAGAAGGAATGGTATGGAATCCAGAGCGCGCCAAGAAACTAACGGAGTTAGGTGTCAAGTATGGCATTACTAAGCAAGCATTGAATGATTTGGTGGCACTACATCGCGAAAGCTTGATAGCGGCCATTCCAGAGATGCAAACAAACTACGAGGCAAGTATAGAAGCATTAAAGAAGGAATTTGGCGCCGACTACGAAGCTGTAATGGAAGACACCAAACGACTAAATGCAATAATCTTCAAAGATCCTAAAGAACTAGCATTCATGGAGGCGACGGGGCTTGGGAACCATCCTATATTTCTATCAATACTCGGTAGGTTATCGAAGTACGCCAAACAAGACTCCTCGATGGGCTTGGATACTGTACGGCCTGGCAGTGAGAATGCCAGTGGAGGCGGTGTGAGTGACGCTGATAGGGCTAAATCGGAACTAACAGATATACAGACAAACAAAAACAACCCACGTTACGAAGGCTTCTGGCGTAACGATGCGGCCGTTAACACGTACATTAACGAACTATATAAGAAGGCACATCCTGGGACGATGACCCTTTAGGAGTAGACTAGGATGCCTTGGGATATGGTCCTCCATAAGTTTAAGAAAGGCACACTCAAAAGTGGGAGTGGTAAGAAAGTAACATCGAGGAAGATGGCCCTAGCAATAATGCTATCTGAAAAACAAAAGGCGAAAGCTGGTAAGAAGGAGTACCAATAATGGAAGGCCAACAGATCGGTAATCCAGAGGCACCTAAGATCGACAAAGAAAAGCTAGTGAGGGCGGATCATCCATCGTTAGTTAGTACGATACGGCAAGCTGCAAAGATGGGTATGTCTAAGGAACAGGCTATGAAGATAACTGGTGCACCGCGCGAGGTAATTGACACACATTATAAGAGTGTACAGGAGGGAAGATGAAAACTCTCATTATTGTTATTGCCCTAGCATCAGCTGGTTGTGCTGGTTCCATCATTCAGGATCTAGCTAAAGATCCTAACCAACACTGTTGGCAAGTATCCTCTATCTATGTTACTGGATCTGGATGTCGTGCTGCGCCAGGTTCTGATATAACAATGCCGGGTGGGCAAGGAGTTAAGGCCAGTAGGCAAAATGATTCAGTGACGGTTCCAGTGGCAGTTCCTCCAATGATTCTAACACCAACGACGAAGTAATGCGCAACGAAAGACCAGCACCCATGCAGCATGGCCTGGTCATCAATGCTGCCCTGCGGCAAGGACTGCCGAAGGCAGAGGCCCCCGTTGTGGGGACACCCTCTCCGCTGACAAGTTCGTCACCGGAGAACAATAATGTCCGTCACAGTAGATCAGGCATGGGTCTACCGCTTCCACGATCAATTGCTACTCACATATCAACAGATGGGCTCTCTACTACAGAATACGATAGAGCCCGAAAATGTACATCGTGATGTAAGTGCTGCAATAGATCACTTCGATAGGTTGGGCAATGTCATAGCCAACGACGTAGTGATTCCTTTCGGTCAGACCGTCATCTTGAATCCACCTCACTCACGTAGGGCAATCACCTTGCAGTCAGTCGATGCCGCGGTCCTCGTCAGCGACGAGCATACCCTGCGAAGCATGATAAACCCGCAGAATGCCTACACCCGTACCATCGCATTCGCATTGGGACGGCGCGCCGATAAGTTCATTATCGACGCAGCAGTAGGCTCTGCAACAACTGCTGCCGTAACACCAGGCAGCGGTGTCATCACCTATGGTACTACAGCACTACCATCAACACAGAAACTAGGAACAGGCATCGCCATAACCTTGACTAATATCATAGCAGTAAATGAGATTATGTCAAAGGCTGGCGTTCCATATGGACCATCCAAGCGGAAGATAGCCTATGGTCCAGGACAAATCAGAGACATTCTAGCTATCACCCAAGCATCCAGTAGTGACTTCACCAAGAATCAAATCCATGATCGTGGTACAATCAATGGATTGTCTTGGGAAGGGTTGGACTGGATCGAGATTCCTGATGTAGTTCGTGAAGATGCAACTACTATCTTGCAGCGTATGCTACCGTTGTCAACTGGTGGCTTAACCGGCCGTGGTGTCATTGCCTTCGCCAATGATGCTATTGGCCTATCCATCGGTAGGCCAGATGGCCCTCCAAAGATCAATGAACGGCCTGACTTGAATAACAGTATTCAGGTTAGGCAAGTGCTAATGCAGCAAGCTGGTCGTCTATGGGAAGGTGGAGTTGTACAGATAGACGTTCTAGAGAACTAATAGCAAGGAAAGGAGGAAAACCAAATGGCAGCCGTACTACGTGACTCCAGTTTTTACTCCGATCTATACACCAGTAAGTATCCTGGTGACGCGCGAAAGCGTGGTGGTCGTCTCGTACCATTCCCATTCGAGGTAACAGCAGTAACACCTGCTACAATCGGTGATACCTACAACTGCATAGTGATCCCAGCTAACTATAGAGTTGTTGACCTAGCGGTCACAACTACTGCTAATACAGCAACAATCACAGTGCAGTTAGGTGACTCAGGTAACGCAGTAAGATATATGCCAGCTACAGTGTTCGCAACAGTGGATACAATCTTCACTGGTGTACCATCAGCAGGAGCTGGTTATGTACCAGCAGCAGATACTATCGTAGTGTTGCTGTTCGGCGTGGCAGCACCTACTGTTGGTGCTAAGGTGACAGGTATCTTCCATCTAATTCCGCCTGCGTAAACGAGGATAATGGATGGGCTAGCTTCTAAGGCTAGCCCATCCATGAGATAATAAAATGGCATACGTAGATGATGCAAATTGTATCTACCAAGGTGTAGGTTGTGGCTTGAATGCCACTAATATGGATGGTGCCTTCAAATCTAAAACAAACTCATGGTATTGTTTTAATTGTCTCAAACTTCTATGTCCAAATCTAACTCATGTGCATGCAGTTACAGCTTGTCGTCTAGAAATATGGCCTGATGATGCATAAGGAGGAATAATAATGGCAGCCTTCGCTAGTATATCAGCCGCAGAAGTCAGACTAAGGGCCAAAGGTCCGGTGGGCGATAGAACATGGGTTAATGGACATGTGGCACGTACAGTTCTAGGAGTAATCTGCATTCGTGTTCAAAGATACATGTCAAGTGTTAGTGATGCGACACGCTCCGCAGGAGCATGGGTTGAAATCACCGATGATGCAGTAGTCTAATGGGCGAAGCCAGGAGAAGACTAATGGCAATGGATGAAATCGGATCAAATGGAGTACCACAACAGATTGCACTCAAGCCAAATGACATTTTCCTACTCATAAAAGTGGAAGCTGGGCAAACAAAGGTGTTTGGAGTTATTAACGACAAGGGACTATCCTACCAACTACTAGAGTTGGCTAGGGATGCTATCTACGAACATTGTAAGAGGATGGAATCACTAGTACAACCTGCAAGTCGGCTACCTGGGGAGAATATATAGCAATGACAATGACTAATGACCAAGCAATCGCGTACCTTGCAGAGATGGATCGTGAGATAAATGTGTTACTACAGGCACGGCGCGCCGGACAACAAATTAGTGAGATATTACAACACTATAAATCCATCTCGAAGGATCTGGATACACTATCTGAGAGGGAGTTAGCACTAAAACAAAGTATAGCAGAACTAGAGAAGACGTATGCTGTTGATAAGGAAATGTTCGATAAGCAAGCAGTAGAGGATACTAAGGCAGCTAGAATGGAATTGGTTACTATACAAAATAAAATAGTGGAAGCTGAGAAGCACCTATCAGTGCTAAAGGATGGATTTAGTAAAATGAAAGAGGAAATGCAGACAGAGTTAACGGGTTTGGAGGTTACTATTACAGATAAGAATGAGCAGCTAAAGAAGCTAGAAGATGGGATCGCCGAATTCAAAAAGCAACATGGACTTGCCTAGCTAATGGCTATTGCTAGCGTTGTCCTATTATCGAATGTAACATTACCAATTGGAACTACATCGTTTGGGCCTGTGACACCACCATTAGGTATGTCCAAGATTCAGGTAGCTATTGATCGTACATTACTTACTAGTGTAACACTAGTAGTCAGTTGGGCAATTGAGTTATCACGAGATAGTGGCCTGACATGGGTCAGTTGGGGAGGTGGAGGTACAATAGGTGGTGTATTAGTAGATAATTTATTGAATCCAATAACCGAATCTAGCTTCACTGTCAATTTTGATTCTCCAACAGATCCTGCTACGCAGGTGCGCGGTACCATAACATCTAATGAAGTCGTTGTAACGAGTGTGACGGCGAGAATTTCATGAGTGTAGTATATGATAATTCGGCACATGTCGAAGGACAAGCAGTTACAACATTAACGACTCCTGCGTTTACTATTACGTCAAATACTAATCGTGCCGGCTTTATCGGTTTTGCTGTAAATAAAGCTATTACGAGTTTTACTACAAGTCTTGGTGGTGTTTCTGGTGTATTAGTAGCGGGAACAGATAGTGGATTAATTAACTCATCAATACGTACAGTAGTATATGGAGTGACAGCTCCACCATCAGGATCACAGACTGCAACTGCATCATGGACAACTGCTGCTGATGCTGGACTTGGTGTATCTACTGCATCGGGAGTAGATCAAACAACACCACTTAATAATGGTGGAACTGCTAACGACCAAGGAATTAATCCAACTGTTAGTCTCACAATAACAAGTACGAGTGGCGATTTAACTCACGATGTATATGGGCAAGATGGAACTTCTGTACCATCGACGAATCAAACACAACGATGGAGTGCAGGTAGTGGGGTTGCAGTCTGGTATGCTGGAGATAGTGGTCCTGGAACTGGAACTGCTACACATACGGAAACTAAAGGTAACTCACTCTATGATGGTCTTCTATCAGGTGCTAACTTTAAACAAGTAGCAGGCGGCGCAGCAGATATCCCAATTCTAGTGCTACAACCAATAACCCCAACATAGGAGAAAGGTCATGGCTAGGTTTTCACTTGGTGCACTTTCAGCTGGTGCAGGTTCTACTACATTGCCATTGTTATCACTATATAGTGCAGCGGCATCTGCATTTGCACTTCGTGAATGTGGTGTCTTTAATACTACTGCTACTGGTGTAGCTGTGCGCCTCGTTAGGTTGTCAACAACAGGCACACAAGGTGCGGCCGTAGGTGGTACACAGATCGGTTACGACGTGGCGCGCCCAACACCAGCCTGTAAAGTGTTTCAGACTCATACAGTGGCACCAACCATCACTGATGATCTAGGATACCGTGCACAGTTAGGTGCGGCCGTTGGTAGTGCTGTAATCTGGACATTCGGTGATATTGGTATCCGCACGGCGGTAGCCGTGACTAATGGTGTAGGAGTAATCATAGAAAATGGTACAGGACAGGTGTGCCAGGTTTATTTCGTTTGGGATGAATAAGTAGATATGGAGGCGAGATACCGAGTTTCACAGCCTTTGATGGTTACGACACCACCATCAAAAGTGGTATTTCGCCTCCCTCCTACTCTTCCTGTGCAATTATCAGTCAAAGGTATAGCCAGGGAGCCATACATAGCTAATCCTCCAGTATTATATATTACTAAGGCTGAAATAACAAGCAAGGGCACGACACAAGGTAAGGCGCAATCGCCGTTTGTTGTAGATCCTTCCAAAGTAATTATAGTACCATTTGCCGAAGTAACTAGCCGCGTTCTATATCAAGGTATTGTACAAGATGTTCCAACTGTATTTCCCTCTAGATTAATTGCATTCGTAGTTCCAACAGTTGTGCCTCCATCGACCGCTATTATTGCCTTGCGTGCCGTATCTCAGAGACCTTATCTAGAATTGCCACCTAGTCTAGCTACTTTATCAACAGCCGAAATCGTTAGTAATGTGACAATAAAAGGTCTACCACAAGATATAATCATAGTAGGATTACCTAAGAGCTATAATCCTATTGCTGAAATCACTAGTAATGTCATAATTCGTGGATTGATACAAGATGTGCCGATGGTGGGCCTCCCTACGATATTGTCGGCCATAGCAGAAATTGTAATGCAAGGATTAGTCAAAGGACTTCCACAAGATTTAATATTGGTTGGTCCTTCAGAAATCATATTTCCAACTCCAGCAGAGATAGTTTCTGGAGCAATCATTAGGGGAATCATACAAGATCAAATACTTGTAGAGCCATCTAGAGTTGTAAGGCCACCTAGAGTAGTTGGCGTAGTATTCCTAACTGGAATTACTCGTTCATGTCCTAGTTTGGCGCCCCTAGCTGGAGTTACAGTGCTAGCTTTCCGTACGTCGGATAATCTATTAATAGGAAATGCAGTCAGTGACGTTGGTGGTAATTATTCAATACAAGTAGCACCTGGTATAGCTCACTATCTAGTAGCGTACCTACCAAATGCGCCAGATGTGTTTGGTACGACGCGCAATGATTTATTTGGTGCCTAATGGCTGACATTTTATTATCACAAGCGCTAGCATCGCCATTGGATATACAATTATGTCCAGGCACGTGCCCAGGTCTAATGTTAAGGATGTGGCGGCGTATGCAGTCATGGCATAGGAGTGCAAGTGGCTAACGATCTAACTGGATTACCATTTGTCATTGATACACCGGGAGTGTCAATACTCACAACTGACTTAATTAGAATCAAAGGTATACGTTGGTATTCTCCATCAGCGGTAGCTGGACACTTAGCAGAGATAAGAGATGCATTCGATAGAGTGAAATGGAGAGCAGTAGCAACTGGACCAAATTATGAGGAATCAGACTTGCAACCAGATGAAAAGATATGGAGTGGCCTTAAAGTTCCAGTTCTGCAATCTGGGCAGTTGTTCATAGAGGTTTGGTGATGTTAGTTGGCATCTGTAATCAGTGCGGTCTATGTTGTATGGACGGCCGTGACCGTTGCATAAATCTCGAAATAATGCCGATAGGCACGACGCGCTGCCGACTTTATCAAGAAAGATATAATGGTATGCCAATAGTGTTGGTATCACCAGATAATGTGGTGACACATGTAGGAATATGTGGTAAGGACTCGATCTATGAAGATCGTGCGATAATACAAAAGGGCAT
>WNFI01189856.1_pt1 | contig 19379 bp, 27 predicted proteins | sample 5400471 | NCBI WGS metagenome assembly WNFI01 (sample SAMN13153348, study PRJNA577476) | soil metagenome | isolation source: 100 cm saprolite on Douglas fir-dominated hillslope | place: USA:California | collected 2013-09-17 | reverse complement strand
CAGTTCATTCAATGCGTTAATCAAAGGGTCGAAGGGGCCAAGGTCTAAATGATCCGGCGGTGCCGAACTGGCCTTGGACACGATAGAAACCGAATCGGTGGGAGTCCTTGGTGTGGAGGCAGAGGAAGTTTGGACATCTGATAGGGCTACATTAGCGGATCGACGGAAAGACGTCTCTTGATTCCTAGCGCTACCTCCATTTCCAGCATGTGGAACCTCGTCAACCATTCGAGGCCCACCTTCATGACCACTGCATCAATTGTCAGATAGCAACGCAGTGAAAAAGACTTGGGTCTTACGTCGCCTCGGACACTGGTACATGCCCGTAAAAACAGTACGTGTCGTCACAGATTCCTCCTGTAACACGTTTTCCCCTAAACTATTCCCACGGAGCATCTGTGTTACACGACTCACTTTTTTGGTACTGCTCGCAGGGATGATTCGCGACCTGGCGCCTGAATCGAGACAGCTGGGTTTCCGACAGCTCATACTGATGAATGAACGTGCAGTGCTCCAGAAATTCTCAGAGATTTCGAACTCATTGGGTAGGTTACAACACATACCTCTCCAAAAGGGCAGCCCTGTGGTGTCAAGTGATATCTCATGCACAACTTTACTGACATCGGGAAGAATCAAGGTACGTTCATAATACTAGTGAGCTTCAGACTAACGATGAAGAGAGGGCTAAACTCATGATAAACATCTGACTTCGAAATCAACGGCGAGACAAGAGCGAACCTTTAAATGATCCCATCCTCTTCCGTTCTGGGAAGTGACACCCACGGAATAGGTGGGCGCGACCGGACCTATTTCTTCAGGGACGGAGGTCCCAGCAGAAGAAAGCGACCGGGACGCTCTGTTGGCCGGTCGCTCTTTCTTCGGCGTCACGACCTGGGCTTGCGACAAATTACTCTCGAGAAAAAGACCCCCGATGGTCATGGTTGGTATCTCCAGCGCTTCGTATCCATGTGCTAGCCTCTTGTGGCCTCTCAGCAACGTAAGCTTGCCTAGTACACCTTCAGTGCGTAGGGCAGCAAGCTCCGTCAAATAGCCCCCGTCATGACCACCTACGATTGGCAACCTAGTACCGGCGAAATCAGAACGGCGAGTCGAGTCTTACCTCCGAACAAAATAAGGTTGGTTTGGGGAAGGTGAGCAAACCACCTCAACATTCCTAATAATTACATCAATAGTATCGTATGGATACAAAGTAGATTTGGCTTGATGTACCTCTGATCTTGGCATCAGCGGCCTCCTTTCCATGTCCGGCGTCAATCATAGCGAACAATGGCGCCGATTGGTTAAAGCCGACAATAAAATCTTCAAATTGACTCTTCAAGCAGATGTTGTTAGCGCAGAGGACATCACCAAGCCCTCTGCGGTTGAAATAAATTACTGTAAACAAGTGTGACCGTGGACTAGCTGCGGTCGCGAGGGTTTGGTGGAGAGTGGCGGCAGCTTCTCGGCCGCCTTCCTTCCCCTTCTTCCAGTGATTGGGCGAAAATATGTATCCATCCCCGTCAATAAGGGCAAGCGCGCTTTGTTCCTCGATCTGATGTCAGGGCATGAGCAACAAGGGAGTACTGGGCATTCAGATTTGGCTAACTTGCTTATGTGTGGAGAGATCTTCTTTTTCCTGTTGAGTAGCCAATTCTCGCTGCCATGAGACATCGATGATAGTTCCACTGCACAATATGAGGGAAGGCACAAACCTCCTCCATCTCATTCAAGGAGCGAGACAGTACTTCAACTTTATTCGTCAGCTCTTCTGCTTTCTTCATAGTATCTTCATAGGCTACTCTCCAGGCGTTCGACTAGAGTCCCACAAGGCACGCACAATAGGAAATCCATCAGCTCGACGTCCAGCAATGCAGCATCGAGTAGTACCTCCATACGAAGCTTCTTGTTTTCGTCTTCCATATCAGCATTTTTGGAAATCAGATCATTAAACAGAGCTAGAAATACGTCGCCGTCCCAGCGCTCAGAATGAATTCTGCACTTAGGGACTTCAGGCCAACCTTGCTGTTGTGAAACGAGTTGCCCCCACAGCCTGGCTTGCTGTGTGGGGGGGTCATCACCGCTCATGCTCTCCCTTATTTTACGTGATTTGAAAGGCCGGGGTTTCCTTGGGAGGTGATCACCGCAAGATACAAGATGAAAGGGGAAATAAACGTGTAGTACGCTGCCATACTATTCAAACCGGAGGCAGACACAGCCACACCTTTCCGCAGCGTCATCAAATGCTCCCCTCTTTGTGCCTTGCCCTATTGGCGATTTCTTCCTTCGTAGGGGCCGATGACTCTGGGCCCATGCCATGTACTGCATATGATGGGTCCAATTTTTATGACTTGAACCCTCTTCGATCAAAGTACGTTCAGCTCCCATGCGTGGACGCTCAAAGGACTCACGAGCTCGTAGGAGAGACTATGAAGTGTCCTCGGAGGTCGGCATGAGAAATATCACCCTCAATGTATGTGGGAGTGTGACGTCGGAGACATGGGAATTGGAGGACCCTGCGCATGTTGGTGGGTTTTTCCGTGGACCGCATTCGGATTTGTCGGTTGGGTAGGTAGCATACGCGCGAATTTGTATGTGGCCCCTTGGGCCTAACCTTGCAGTACTTATTCAGCCAGGTTAACACGACGTTGACAGTAGCGCACGGACATCCATTGCTAATTTTGTCTGGTGGATCACCCTGTAACAACGATGCTGCTGGAGACTCTGGCATCAGACGAGCAACAGCTATCCGTTTCATATGTGACCAAAATGTGTTCTCGAGAGGTGCTGCTACCTCTTGCACTATGTTATTCCTGTTGACCCACACGCCGATCGTCTTCTCAGGAACTCCCAAGCTCATTGCACAGCTACCACCAGACGACGACACCGCATGCGCGTTGTTTGTGGAATGGCGGACGCATGTGAGTTTCTTTGGGAAGGGATCTTTTGTTTTATCCTCACACTCTCACAGGTTTCTTGTCCGACTTCGACACCAGGAGGCGCAGGTGGGGTGATGCTAATATTTGGTGTGATGTAAGTGCTTAACATTCTTATAATAATTTATGGCTTTTTTATCTAATCTATTCAGTACTTTCATTGCACTTCTCGTCTATATTATCGGGGCCACATCCTACAACCGCGTGGTTCTTGGCCTCCGGGGTTGGGAACAACTTCCCACTTTCTCTCTTTCTGGCCTGCGAGATTTCCTTTCTGAGTGCGTTGCTCGCCGTTCTCGTACCAACTTGTCTCAGCCAAGCTGGGGAAGTTGGCGGAATCCGGGGTATCGAAGTGGATATGGAAGAGTGGCCGCTGAAGAAGAGGAAGCCATTGCGAACACAAGGTTTTCATTAGATGATGATGAAGAAGGCGCGAGAGATGCTCAGCCCTTGTCAGACGTTATACCACCTCACCCAGTATCTGGCGATGGGACAATCAGGTTATAGCTGTTTCTCAAAATTTTTGAAGACATGTTTTGAATCAAGTTGTGTCAATTTCATTTTTATTTGGAGTATGGCCACATTCGGATATGATGATAGCACAAGTGGGGCGCACATTTACGCAGCAATAAGCGATGTGGTAGAAAAGTAAGCTCGTAACTAAAGCGAATAATATGAAGATGATAAAGACAAGTCCAGTAACACAATGGAACCGAAAGATGTGAATGAGGTACCGACGTGACTCATTGGGCACCTGGTCCCTTTCCTTCTTTCTTGGGTTGTTTTGGACCTGTGAGGGTCTTGTGAATGAAGGGGAGTACACCTCCACCGGCGATTGTTGCACGGACGAGCATGTCTAGCTCTTCATCCCCACGGATAGCAAGCTGCAAATGGCGCGGTGTTATGCGCTTGACATGAAGATCCTTAGAGGCATTACCTAGCGCAACGCATAGTGAGCTTGTATCGTACACGCTAGTGCACATACAACTCACCAGCCAGCTCCAATACTTCAGCGGTGAGGTACTCCAAGATTGCAGTCGTGTAGACAGCAGCTTTGGCGCCAATCCGAACATTGTTTTGAGTTCGCTGTTTCAAGAAACGATGGATGCGACCGACTGGAAACTACAATATGATATCTGAGCAATCAACACGTGTAGCTATCATCATCTGAGCAAGCCACCTGAAGGCCAGCTTTCTGACTTCTTGTCGTTGTGGCCTTAGACACCTGCTCGGACGGCTTGGACTTGCCCTTGCCACCTGCGGATCTCGATGTCTCTCCAGCCATTTGTGGGAGTCCAAACCTTAGCGCTACAGTATTTAAGCGATCAGGGTATGTGACACGCTTTGTTGACCTTCACACGCACCTTGAGGGGAGTTGAGGGGAACAGGAGTGTCTTGGTCTGAAGGAGGATTGTTAATTGAAGCTGGGTGTTGCCGGGTTCTCACAAACAACAACAAAGTCACGCGGCTCACGTTCTCCGTGTCTATTTTGGCGAGACGTTGGGGCTCAGGACTGGAAAAGATTTTGGCGCCGTCAGGTTTGCCGGCTCAGTTGCCTGGACGGACCAAATCATATCCGTGGCTATAACGAGGTTGGGTCACGTCACCGCGACGCAGATATCGTTGCTCGCACCGTTAGTACGCGTCCAAGATGCCCCTGGTCGCCTCCGTCGCAGTTGGGAGTCATGTTCGACCCGCCATAATGGGCGTTGCCCTACCCAATGTCACAAAACGCGGCCGAACGTTGCGCACAGTTCGACCCCATGCGACTAGCGCCACTTTGCCCCTGCGGGGAACTTCTCCCGCTGCTAGCATGCCCCTTGATGCACTACCGCGCGTAGATCCATCTAAGCTCATTGCTCCCGAACTGACCTATATCCGGGAAAATCTTGTCAATTTGTTGGGATCGTCGCATCCGGCGCTAACCGAAATTGCAGACTACTACTTCCACCTATCCGGAAAGCAGCTACGCCCACAATTGGTATTGTTGTTTGCTCATGCGACAAATGGACTCGCATCTGAGTTCAACCAACGTGCTCTCGCGCCAGTGAATATTCGAATAGGTCCACAAAGATTCGGGTTGGATATGGCGCTGAGTAGCCCGTCCGTCCTCAATGACTGGAACCCAAGAATGCCAGATTCTACATCCTCCTTTTCTGAGCCATTTGACATCCATAACAGTACTCACCAATCCCAGAGCCCTCCAACTCAAACTAGCCTCTCGTCGTCCCAAACCTCCCCACCCCACATCCTACATCCTCCCCCATCTGCTACGATCCTTCCCACCCAACTTCGACTAGCTCAGATAACAGAAATGATTCACGTCGCCTCTTTATTACATGATGACGTATTAGACCATGCTGCAATGCGGCGGTCGGCACCCAGTGCACCGGCTGCGTTTGGGAATAAATTGTCGGTACTAGGAGGAGACTTCCTCTTCGGACGCGCTAGTACTGCACTGGCGCGGCTAGGTGATAATGAAGTGGTCGAACTTGTCGCTTCTGTTATGTCAAATCTTGTTGAAGGAGAAGTCATGCAAATGATGGGAGAGGGAGGAAATTCTAGATCCGCTGTAGAATCAGCGAACGACGCTAACCCTGAATTAATTCCTACGGTGCCAACCCAGCAGACGTGGACAAGTTACATTTGCAAGTCATACTTTAAGACCGCGAGTTTAATGGCGAAGTCAATCCGGGCAAGCGTTGTCCTTGGGGGCGCGCAATCAGGGAATGAACAGGACGAAGTGCTCAAAGACATTGCATATGCTTACGGGAGAAACCTTGGGATTGCATTCCAGGTAAAGTTTCCCCTGATTTGAATCCTCATTTTCGATTGTTCACTCCCCCACATTTTTAGCTCATTGATGATGCTCTAGACTATTCTTCATCAAGTGATATAGGGAAGCCCGGAAACGGTGCAGATTTGAAGCTTGGGTTAGTAACAGCACCGGCATTGTTTGCTTGGGAGGAGCATTCCGAGATGGGCGCCTTGGTTGTCCGAAGATTCAGGCAAGAGGGTGATGTCGAACTCGTAAGTGCTCGACTTTTCTTCGCTTTCACCAGTTCCTTCAAGTCCCAACTTTGCTTCACCGAATTGCAGGCTCGAGATTTCGTTCGGAATTCGAATGCACTAGAACGCACACATCAATTAGCAAGAAACTATGCTTCTAAGGCACTTGATGCCCTCAGCCTGTTACCACGGACAGACGCCCGCGTTGCTTTGGCGTCATTGGCAGAGAAGGTAGTCGACAGAGCAAAGTGATTACCGCTGGCGATAATATGAAAATGTCTACAATTGCACGATATTGCAACTGACACCCAACTCCTCTCGACCGAAACACTGTATTCCATACGCTTGTCAGCTTAGATCTAATACACACCCTTCTAATTATCACCCCGTTGAGCCATGTAATATGGCCTTCCTCCCTATTTTCACCACTGACGAGCATTCGGGTTCGCATCCTGGTCTGAAAATGGAATTATGCGATCATTTCCTGGAGAACTTCCGTACAATAAGGTAATGAATATCTAAGAATCACCAAAGGACAAAAATGCAGGAGCTTTTGAAGCTGAGCCCAGAGGTCAAGTACGTTGAAGTGTACTGCCATTGGTGACATTCTAGTCAACTGTAAGGTTCGAAGAGTAAATGACTATCGCCCCACGGGAGGACTCGCGCTCGCTCCCGAATCCAACCGGTCACCAATGACATTCAGGGATACGCTCAGACACTTCACCAAAGGTTTTCCCTAGGCGCACACCAAATAATTTGGAGCAGTCCAGATGGTAAGGCAGTTAGTTAAGTGTATAGATATTGTATGCCAAAGAGTGACACTTTACCTTTGCACGGAACAAACCCCATGGAACATCCTTGGATCCATGTAATGCGAGTAAGAAGATGGTTTGGTTGGATTGACTGGATGCTTGAGATCCATCGTTCGGTGAATCGTTCGTACCAGCCTCACCGGCATGATCGTGTGGTGTTCGGATCACCTGCGCGGCGGAAACCTTCTCTGAGGAGATAAAAGAGGGGGACGGACTAATGTTGGAGGAGGATGGCGCGTAAATAGGCATAACAACTACGCGCCCGAGCTAGAATTACCAATTCCCAGGGTAAATTCTGTTTGTCGTGTGAGCTGTTAATGACGCGCACCTCGCTTTCAACCATCGCTATCTGATCCTCCCTGGCTAGCCCTCCATCCCCATGGAGAGTATCATCTCTCTGTACTTCGCGCCACGCCTCGGCAGCCAGAGACATAAGAACCTTAACAAGATCCTCCGCGTAGTGAGGATACGACGCATACGAGAGTAAGCGGCTCTTCGACGTCAGCAAGACGCACGTCCTCACGTCAGCGGAACTAACTACTCTTTCTAGAGTAGCCTTGAGTGCTGAGGGTACGAGCATCATCTTGGTGCACAAGATGGTTCGTTTCGGCACTAGGAACAACGGTGGGGCGATCCCAACGACTTTGGACGATTTGGAATTTGTGTATACCGCCCTCCACCCGCAGTCCCGCTGATGAGAGGAATTTTGTGTAGCACCGCCAGCAATCCCGAGGAATTCGCTGCTTACTGCTAGAGGGTGGTAGAGATGGGCATATGGATACCCGCGGAGACAGCCGAGTGCTGCCAGCATTACTCCTGCACCATCAGATGGTAGCCACGAAATCACGGCTTAAATATACTGCGATCATTATCGCATAACAGCCTGAAGCTTGTGTCATTACGGGGACGCCCGGAGTCGTTACTTGCAACATCCTCATCCGTGATACGCAAGTGTGTCCTCCCCTCTCCCCGGCTTACGAAACCATCTCGCACTACCAAGGCAAATGGAGCATTCCCTTAACACCTCATTTGGCTTCCATGTTGCCGGACAGAATTAGAAAGACGGATACTTGACGTTTATCATGACGAATCTTTGATCACAACCATCTGTGGCTGGCTCACAATTCAGCAACCTATCATTCCAATTGCTCCTGTTTATGGGTCAGTTCCGGGATTCACATGTCGTAAACTCTGTCCTCTCTCTTGTCGGCGGCGGCTGCCCCTACGTTCCAAAGTCAGTATACCAAGACTTTGGATCCTTCTGTCACAACACATCAAAACAAAGGAAATGAGTCTTTCCGAAAACACACGCAGCGAGAAGCTGGTCAATCGCCATGAACAAAGCCAATGAAGATCCAATTCCCATCGTATATGTCCCACTCATTTGAGTGGCACCTTGTGATGTCCAAATAGGATGGGATCGTCAGTGCCATCGGATGGACAGAGTCTACTAATGCGTTCTTGGGATGCGGAGCATGGGACTACTGGGGAGCTGCTTGATATTCGTGTTTCCAAGGATGCAACACCAAGGTCGCACTGTGGTTGCGGGTGATCCGAAAAGGGGGTGTGACCACGTAGCCCGCGACAGTTGGTGGTTCGGGTCGGGCTTTGAAACGAACAATGCTTATCAATCTGGTTCCATCCGCTCGGACGCCCATCGTGAGTCGCACTAACAACTCGAGGTTCTCGACTATTGGCTTCCGGGATTTCCGGATTCATGGGAATGAATCAAGATTGCCTATCTCTTGTGATTTCGTTGTGAGGTCAAATCGGGGGAACCTCAGGGTTTCATCTCAGAATGATCCCGACGAAGTCGGACATTGTGAGCCGCGAGATTCAGCCAAACCCCCGCTCGGGTAGAACTCCAAAGCACAGAGTCCCTGGGTCGTTGGGGATCTCTTCCCATAATGATCATGCCGGAGCAAATACTTGCGTACAAACATCAACTTCCTTGATGATCTACATCCAAGTATAATCAAATGGCGATACTAATATGGCGTGTGCGTTGGGTCGAGGGGAGATCACGGAGAGAGTATACATTGACCTGCGGGCACACGGCCAACATTGGTGACACGGTCCATACTGGCAACCATGTGCCTTGATGACTTACGAATCCCTGCGGGGCAGTACAAAATGTCTCCCATGGGGAATATGGCTAGCTTCATGTAATACGGGAGGAAGTGAACAGCAATCCTATATATGTGATTTAGAGTGCAGAAGTCCAACTACATGCCGCGATGTCCGAATAATAAATACGTTGATTTCGAATGGCGGTTCGTCATGAGAGCCGGGAAGTCGCGATTGGAACTCGGAAGACTCGGAGTGGGGAGTCTCAGTCAGCACTTGAGTAATAGCCAAGGACTTTCTCGATTCGGTATGATGAACGCATTACTCCGATCGCTGGCAACCCCTCGGAAGCTTATAAGCCACCCAAGACTCTCTTGTTCCAGAATCTGCACACATCCTCCCCCAAGAACCTACTCCACCACGTCGTCCTTAAGCAGTCTCTTCTCCTTCGCTTCGTCGAGCAAGGCTACACCAGAAGTCGATATGTCCGCCAAGCAGCTTGTTGATGTTAGCACCACTTTCTTTCGTCGAATTTCAGTCAGCGGGGCTGATTTGCTGACATTGTGATGCGAAATTAATAGGACCTCATCGCTCAAAACGACATCGTCGTCTTCTCGAAGAGTTGGTGCAGCTTCAGTCGCCGGGCCAAGAACCTGATCAACGAGCAACCCAAGGACTTGCTGGAGGGCAAGAACATCGAGATCATCGAGTTAGTCCTTCTTAATTGCATGAAGCGTTAGTCTGACGTCATTGTTGTCAAGGCTCGACGAGAGAGACGACGGCGACGAGATCCAGTCATACCTTCTGACCAAAACTGGACAACGTACCGTCCCTAACGTCTTCATCCGCAAGTCCTTTCCTCTTTATGATGTCTTACTTCTTCCTAAACTTCTCTCTCCTTTTCCTTATAGACCAGAAGCATATTGGTGGAAGCGATGATTTGCAGGCACTTCACCGCAAGGAAGGATTACCCCGAGTTATCGCAGGCACTGCGTAAGAGGCATTCTCCCTTTCCATCCCCTTACCCAGTCTGCCCATGTCTCAGACATAGTAGAACATTCGAGCAATCAAATTAATCAAACATTTAACCAGAACCAGACGATGTTACCTATGACTGTTGCAACCCGTTGCAACCATGCCAATAACTAAATAGAAATGGAAATAACAACCCTCCATACGTTGTATTCTGTGAGCGGTTTTGTACTGATCATCAGTGGTAGCGGGTAAACAGTGATCGGGCTGTTCAGAGTGCTGAAGGTTGAGGATACATTCTGAGTAACAATATAGATCCACAGAGTACTGCACATGAGTGACCACCGCGACAAGAGATATGAACATACCTGCATGTACACCATCAGTTTCGTCGACCTGAGCGGTCTGCCATCCGCGGCGGATTTTTAGCCTAATAGTTACGATTCTGCCGTAACACCGACGGACCTGCGGTCTTCAGCTGATCAACACAGGATATTTACCTCTATTGTTCTAAGCCTCGCTCTTGCCTCCTTTCGGAAATCTCGTACCCGATTTCCTTAGTCCCAGTCAAGCCCGTTTCCGCGTCTTAGCTCCGAGAGGTTCGTGACACTTACGCTGCCACCAAAATGCATCAGGGCATGAACTTGACTGGAGATGGTCACGCCTCCAAGCAAGGCTCATGCGAATCGAGAATATCCATATTCCTTTCGAAGCCACTCAGGCGACAGCGATTTCAGTAAGGAAACGTGATATTTGAATGAAATGATCAGGAGAATACCCGTACCATAGATCCTTACTCAGATTATCAGGAAATTAGTGCCCCCAGGAAACTGCATGCGATATCAGGTAATACGGGGTTTTGACTACTCCTTGCAACTTGATCTCACGAACTCGGGGTTCCACAAATCTATATGGCCGGATACCAAAGACGGGTTTCGAAACTCTAGACATGAGAAAAAGACTCCGATCTTAAATAGTTTTAAACATAAACGCAGCATCGGCAAGTGCAACGTTACGTTTCAGGCCCGGGGAGCGTCTAGTGTGTGGTCCCTCGCTAACCGGCAGGCAAAAAAGGAAAGGATGAGCCAGTGGAAGCATTTCTCGCCGGAAGGCAATCCCGCGCATTACCACAGAGAACCATACGACAAAGAATTTTGCATACTGCAACCAAGGTCCATGCCTTCCCGCAGTTCCTCGAAGATTCAGGAATCACCGATGTGTTTGACGGACACTTAGCAGATAAAGTATTGAAGACAGAGCAGTAGACGACTGGTTATTCAGTAAGGGGTGAGTTTATACCTCCGGGACCAGCTCGATTGAGCGTTCACGATTTGAATGGTCTCTTGTAACGTCGGGTCTTACAATAAACTCTAAGTATGCTGAGCCACGGGTATCTTCCTCGACTGCTGGTCCAGGAAGCAAAGCGGATGGTGGCGAGTGAAGCGGGAGGAAGGAAATATAGGATTGGCCGAGCGAGGGCGATATAGTGGGCACCTGTTATACTACCTGCAGTCCATTAAGAATCAGATTCTACTCAGAGTTGCACGTGGCCCTTCCATCGGACTGGCTCATGCCGAGCCGGTCAGAGATGCACATAACCCTATACCGCACAATCGACTACCCATATCTGCACACGCAGAACGAATTGGAAAATATCATTCTATGTACGTTGACAGCCTCCCATACGGCAGCCTTCGTGAGGTTATTGAATATGGATTCCATCACTCTCAAGGATGTGCGTACTTCGATTGGCATCACGCAACACGGCACTGAAGGGGGCAGTAGGCTTTTTGAGAGCCCCTGCCTCAAGGTACGTTGAAAATCCCACTCTTAATCAAGGTTCACGTCGGCAAATGAGTGGACCAGGTTCTTCTCGACATCACCGAAGGTTGCCTCAAGTTTGAACTCACTACACACTTTCACTGAGGAGGAAGAAATGTTGAGGGACTCAGGTGAGTGGGACTGACATATGGTAGGTGCCTTTCGCGCTTGTGCTGAATCCCACACCCCCCAAGTCCGTCGATTCGCCCGAGACGTTGTCGGGCCCCGTGTGAGAGACATGGACGAACAGGAGATTATGGACCCAAGTGTGATAAAGGGCCTTTTTGAGCAAGGGGTTTGTTCCTTCTTTTTCTTGTCGACTGCGTGTCTCATAGTGCATCCTATCTTGTATAGTTGATGGGCATCGAAACAGCTTCCGACTTAGGTGGTTCAGAATCCTCTTTCACGTCTGCAATTGTTACCATCGAGGAACTAGCCAAGGTGGATCCATCTGTTTCCGTACTCTGCGACGTCCATAACACACTGGTCAACACCGTGTTTCGCACGTACGCCACCGAAGCCCAGAAGGAGAAGTATCTTCCTTTACTTGCAGAGTCAAAGGTGAGCCTTCCCATTAGGGTCATTATGGAACAGGATCCAACTTAAACGAATGAAAAGCTTGGTTCTTTCTGCCTTAGCGAGTCAGCATCTGGGTCAGATGCATTTGCATTGCAAACCCGTGCAGAACGCAAGGGAGATCACTACATCCTCAATGGCTCTAAGATGTCTGTAATCATCTTAGTCTGAGTGCTTGAAGGCCCCTATACTCACTCGCTCACTAAGGTGGATCACAAACTCGTACGAAGCTGAAGTCTTTCTTGTCTTCGCAACCGCGGACCCTTCAAAGGGCTACAAGGGTATAACATGTTTTATTCTTGATAAAAACATGGGTGTCCAGATAGCAAAGAAGGAGCAAAAACTCGGTATTCGCGCCTCGAGCACGTGTACGTTGAGCTTGGATGATGTCAAGGTCCCAGTGGAGAACATCATGGGCGGTAAGGAGGCTATTGGCAAGGGATACAAGATTGCCATTGAAATTCTGAATGAGGGTCTGCGTCATCCATTTTGTACGGACCTCATGGCGGCACTAACGTATATTCCAACGCCACAGGACGCATTGGTATTGCAGCTCAGATGATTGGCCTGGCACAAGGCGCTTTCGATAAGGCTGTGCCGTAGACGTACAATGCAGCACGCCTGTATGTCAGTTTCTTATTGGGGTTGTTATGAAACTTCTGAGAAATCATGCTGTCAGGAAAGAGGAGGGGAAACCGTTCGCCAAGGAAGCCGCAATGGCAAAATGGTATAGCTCTGTAATAGCGCAGAAGACGGCAGGATCTGCAATTGAATGGGCAGGGGGGATTGGCTTTACTCGGGAAACTGGTATCGAGAAGTTCTGGAGAGATTCCAAAATCGTAAGCAACCGTGATCCCTATCCCACTTTATCTGACTCGAGTATTAGGGTGCTATCTATGAGGGGACATCGAACATCCAGCTTAATACGATAGCGAAGTTCATCCAGAAAGAGTACTCTTAGCTCTCGGATTATGGGAGCTTACTTTGTACACTGTACATTGTGCCCAGCCTTCTAATGCCCACTAATTCTACGACGCGAGAAATGGGGATTCTCTTCCTTTGGCGTACTGTTCTCGTCCCGTTCTGATCCAGGAATGACTTCCAATCCAGGCGATTCACTTCTGCTTTAGCGAAGAGTGACCTGCCAGGACAAACGTGCGATGAGTGTGAAGATGGAAACATGCGCGTCCGAGGATGATACTTCTAATTATCAGGATCATAAACACTTTGGTCGAGATTTATTGATAACAAAATAGGGCTATGGACGAAACTAATCATGAGAAAGGAGAAAGAGGCGTAGCAACCCTGAATGTGAGCATTTATCCACTGATGTTCTCACTTTTGAAGATTTTAATGCCAGCCGGACAATCTACATTGACCCCATTGTCGTCGAGCTGTGATGACTTGGTCCGACCCAGCACTTCTGGAGGCTCAATCCCCCTCCCGGTGCAGGCCTATTTCCACATAGCTTACGAGGAAAAAGACGCAATTCGATCTATGATTCAGTTGCGGAGGCTGTATACCGTGCATCAGGGTGATCGTCTTGAGCATACGATGGATTTAACGAGTCTATCTGCGGAAAACTCATTTCCACGAGTCAAGTAATGATATCTTCTATAATACCCACAGGACGCCAAGGGCGAACGGACGTCAGGCAATCTAGGTGCCCATTTTGATACCTATTCGGTCCTCACGGCTGCACTGCTTCTCGTTCAAGTAGATTTCGGTCTCCGGGGAAACTACTGCCCAGCTGTGGAAGACGGGCATACTGCTGCCTCAGATAAGTCTGGATAGAAGAGCTCCACGGAGATCGCTCTCGACCTTCTCCCGTCAGCTCCCTCGGGAATGGGTAAAGGGCGCTAAACCGCCGCACCAGTGCTTTAATTGAAGTCACTTATGTGATCGGCTTGCGTTTTGTTCATATGGTGGCCCATGAGAAAGGCTGTGGAAATTGATAAAAGCGAAGTCGCCACCGAGACTTATTGATCACGGGACCTGACATGTCACTGTCAAAGCGGCGATTGGATTCCCAGGAGCCCTCTCTCAAATACCGCTCATGCTTGAACCATCGAATATATGTATAGCTGGGAAGCGTGCGCCGATAAGACCAGCCTCCCAGTTGAACTGATAGTCCCTCTGCAGTGTGCTTTGGGTGGCCACGATGCCACGTTCTCGTGCTCGGCTATCTCCCGGTGGCGAAAAATCCAAGCGTTCCGGGTGCGCGTGCTTTAGGAATGAAGGTGTGACACTGACGCTGTTTCACAGCCTATAAAATGACATGCTCAAGCTGATGGGGGATGGGCTCTCACAATTCAACTTCCAATATGCCGTCTGTCAGCAGTTCGTCTCTTTCTCCTAACACCATCTCTGCCTTCAAAGAAGCCTCCCCATGGAAGTGAGTCTAGAGCCATTTTTGTCACTCATCTTAATCGCAATTAATTATCCACAACCTAGCCTTTCTAACGAATCGTTGCTTGCCACCCCGGACGAGAACGCGCCCAATTCCGTTGTCTCACCCGAAGAGGTGCCAACATCTTCATTAAGAAGCAGCCGCTACCTTTTCCTCACAGATGAAGAGGAAGCTGAGGCTGATCGACTCCGCGAGCAAGCTGCTGTGCGCGCCACGCAGCTGTGCGCCATCAAGCGTGCCCGTCGTCTCCCAATTCATTCATTCAACCAATGGCTCAAGTGTTCACTTGAAGATAGGCCGCCCCCAGAGGCCACTTGCCGGATGTGTACCTTCGCTGCCACTCGTTTCGTCTCACTTCGTACTCATCTTATGGCAAGCCATATTAGCCCCGCTATGAAGGTTACGCTTAGAAGGAAGGCGCCATTTGATACCTCGGATTGCAACAAGGATCTCCTCTTACACCTCCACTTTACAGTAACACAATACGAGTCATCACGTCCACACGCTATGGAGGAAATGTATCGATTCCTGCGTAATTATGTGACGACACCGAACGCCGACAGAGGAATCCCTGCAGCCCGCACCTGTCCCTCTAATATGGCACATGAAGAAGCTTCTCCTTCCCAGCTTCTCTCTGTTGACTTAAAAACAATGTATCCCAATCTGTTCTACCACGCATTGTTCATTGCTCAGGAATGCCTCGCACCCCATATTCGCCAGAACAACTACGTCTGTTCGTGTAGGCGTCGGTTCATGACCAGCGAGATGAGGGCTGGGCACATGCGGCAACGAAACGTCGCCGGAACGAGAAACCACTTCCCGGTCCCTAGGTCCGTTGTGCCTCCCCCCTTCTAATCTTTGCGACCCTGCCAGTTCTTGTGTCGTCCAATTAGCGCAAGCTCCTGAAGGACCCATAGGTATTGATCTGTATTCAAATGACGTGTAGTATGACTATTAAGTCTTAGACTCACTTGCGAAACTTTTGCTTTGGATATTTTCATGGTTATTATTCTGTTCGCACGCATTTGTGAAGCTCAAGTTTGAAGCTAATGATATAAGTAGTTGATGGAGTGTCGCAGATTGGCCGGTCATCAGTTTACTTCTGCTGATTGGACAGATGGCCCACAGGTTTATTAAACTTCAACGGACCGACTTTTCTGATCAATTAAAGTTGCTGGTTGCATAAGGGAATGATGCAAATTATTATTTAATAAGCATCACCTTTTCAGCATAGCCTTGGATGCCCACTCCCAGAAATAGGGATTGTCTCGTAGGATTCCAAGGGTCTGGCATTTTGCATACTGGAATGGGGATTGTGTGGGCACAGGAGTTTTTGGATTTGATTTCTGATTTCTCTTATGTACTTTGTTTGTGTACATATGTACAGTTAGTTTCCCCCCCAGCTGTATTTATCCCCCTCTTTGCAGTTGGGCCTGATCATGCTCCAAAAGTGAACCTGATCAATGGGACATGTATTCCCCTAGTATGAAATAAAGAGCTGTGGCCAGTGGGAGGATCTCAATCAGATAATAAAATGGAGACACCTCAGGCTGATGGATAGAAACCCTTTCTGGATAGAGAGTTGGCTTCCAAGGCTTTTCAGTGGGGTCACTATGAAGGTGATCCCCTCTTCATGCAACATAGGTAGTCAGAATGTCATTGTTTTCCCAGTGCCCATCACTGAGATTGATGCAATGCTTTTTTTGGCTAGTAACCTCAATGCTACTCTACATTGCCAAATGCAAATGCAGCACAAACATGAAAGTGAGCTTTACTTTCATCTTGTAATTTCCTGATGTCTGATTCCAGAAGAGCACTGGAGGAAGCCATTAGCCACTGAGGAAAACTAGTTGGGAAGTGTTGACTGCATCACACTTGCCAAGATAATGAACTTGCAAGTGAGATCTTTGTCCTTCACCATTTTTCCATTCTGTGCTTACATTCTCAAATGCCTTCATGCATGCTCAGACAAACTCAGATGAGTTTAATAACATGGACTGGTGTCAGAGTATGCCCTTGCACAACTCCACAACCAGCTCCCCCAGATATAGGGGGCAGGCCTAAGGAGCCCAGACTTGGCCCAGCTGCTAGGCTCAGCTGGGCCCTCAGTCACCAGTGTCAGGCTCACACAAGAGGATGTTCATGGGGGTACTATAGTTGATATTCTAGCTAAGGGAAAGTAAGTTCCCTTCATGTGGAAAATATATGCAGGACCTGGGGAAGTGTCAGGGATCACATGTGCTCATGCTGAAGGTGTGCAGGGCAGTGTGATGGCCACAACAAAGATGAAGCACTGGCTCATGCATGGGCTAGCTCCTGGGCCACAGCCTCTTGGATGACCTGCTGGGTCAGGCCTGGCATGGGTGTTTGTGGGGTCAGGGTTGTTGAAGTAGTTGATGGAGGGTTGGGGGTGTGTGATGAAGTGGCAGGCCAGGCACCTGGCAGCAAGGTGGAGCCAGCAGAGGGAGTTACTGGAGTAACAGACAGTGTAGAGCTTGATGGGGCCCAAGGGTGTGCAGCCACTGGTGCAGGCAGTGGTGCAGAAGATGGAGCTGGGGGTTGAGGGGTAGAAGTCAGAGGATTGGCAGGTTGAGAATGATGAGGGGGTTGAATGTGGCACTTGGCAATTTGATGGCTGATAGCAATAGTGGCATCACCCACCTCATGGGGGGTGCCTCAAATAGTGATAGCATGGGAAGTGGCTGGGCCAACATGTGAAGAGATGCTAACCTTCGCATGTGAGAAGTTGTGGATCAGATGCAATCTGGTGCCAGCTCTTCCAATGACATGCCCTGCCACAGCATCTGGGATGGCCATGGACAGAGTGATTGACTGGGAAGATTGAGTAGGGAGGTCTGGACAGGGGGCTGGCAGGCACCTAGTTGAGGTGCACATAGGATGAGACTTGCAGTGAGAGCTCCTAGGGGGGGCATCATTGGCAGTGTGAATGGAGATGGCAGCTGTCTGAGGTCAAGACATGTAGAGAGAGCACAATGGAGTGAGTAGGGTGTTGTCAAGGGCAAGGGATGGCAGTTAATGAAGGCAGCTTTGAATTTCTGTTAGGGATCATGTGTGCTCACCCTGAAGGTGTGCCCCAAAACCAAGTCAAATTCAAAGCTGGGGGATCTCCCCAGACTCAGTGCAACTAATATACATGGTAGAGTTGGCTACTAGGTGACTACACTAGAAACCAGGTGGCAGAACTCAGACATGATAGAAGAAAAGCCAGATCGGCTAAATACATGCAGATCAATGAGGATGAGATAGGAGGGGGTCAGGACAGAGCCTGGGCCAGTAATACATCATGCTACTTACAACATATGACCACTAGAATGTTCTCTGACAGGAAGCCATGTGAGCAACTTCCACAGGGTTACCCAAAATGGGTCTAAAATCCATCACAGATCCATGATGGGTGTGACATGTGACACAACCTGTTGCCAGCTGTGACACTTGCTGATGTTCCCTATTGATAAATAGACAGCATGCATCTTCTTGTCACCTGTAAAATTTGTCAAGTGGGTACAATCACTTGCAAGAATGATGCCAAGGATAGTGGTTCCATTTGCTAAGTGAGCCTTGATGAATCAGTTCATGTTATGAGATTTAAGGTTAGATTAGGACTCAGACATACTTGTTGATAGTGCCATTCCTCTCCCATAGTCATGTTGGAAGTATCGGCTGTTCAGTCTGATAGTCTCTGATGCTTGAGGACAAAGTGCCACTGGTGAAGTTGTGCCCCAGTGTGTGCCACACATTAAGTACCCTTTGTCTGTTAAGTTTCTTTCTTTGTCATCAATCCCTTTGTCATGGTATTGTATAAAAGGATGTATGCTAGCTAGAGTATATCAACCTGATGAAAAACTGGACTTGATATCATACCCCATCCCACTCAATTGCCTGAAAGTTTGACAGGTTATCAGCCCAGATACTCTACTGCTTGAAAACCCCACACCCAGCTTGCTGAAATGTTGCCTAAGATGCTGAAAACATTTCTGATTCACTGACCCTGCTGAATGCCTGGCCTGCTGAACTGTTGCCTAAAACACTGGAAACAGTTCTGATTTTGCCAAACCTGCTGTTCTGGAACCAGCTCTGAAGAACACCATGCCCAATGCTCCCATGTCTGAATCTGCTATTGAGAAGGCTGCTCTCACCATCACCAAGCTCAAGGGCCACAAAAATTGGATTTGGTGGTCAGCAAACATCAAAATGGTCCTAGACCACACTTGGGAATTTGTTGAAGGAAACAAGAGTGTTTCTCCACAAGAGGATTCTCCTGAGTTTGCAGACTGGTCAAATGGAAATTGTGCCACACACTGAAGGATCTGGCTTGCTCTAAGTGACAAAGTCCAAGATACTGTCTTCTGCCATCTTAAGAGTCCCACCATGACTTTGTTCAAAGCCTTGAAGAATCAGTATGAACAGTCAGGGGTCTCTGCCAAATTCTATGCCACAAAGACCTACAACAATGCAAAGCTCAGCAACTATGACTTGGTCACAGAATTTGTCACGCTCCATCACAGCTCGACCCGGGGGAACCGAGTCATACGTGTATCCACTTGACAATGGATCATGACTCGACTCAATTAAATGCATCGCCATGCATGGGCAACATGGAATATTCTCTGACCCGGACATCTCCGGGCAGGCAGGGATGGCACGTTGACAGAGTGCACACCATATTCATTCACCTCACCTATAATACACTTTGATTCATGTAATCAGTTTCATGTACATACATATATAAGTTGCTGGGGGCCTGGAGAACAGTCCCCC
>WNFI01432524.1_pt1 | contig 19383 bp, 20 predicted proteins | sample 5400471 | NCBI WGS metagenome assembly WNFI01 (sample SAMN13153348, study PRJNA577476) | soil metagenome | isolation source: 100 cm saprolite on Douglas fir-dominated hillslope | place: USA:California | collected 2013-09-17 | reverse complement strand
GATGTTCTCGGAGCCGATGTAGTTCCCCTCCTGCGTCGCCGTCAGCAGCGGGTGCAGCGTCTTGATCGGCGCCTTGAACATCTCGACGAATTCGAGCAGACCTTGTGTCGTGCGGTTGAGTCCGCCCGAGAAAGCATAGGCGTCGGCGCTGCCCTGGCTGAAGACCTCGAGCTTGCGGATGTCGACCTTGCCAACCAAGCTTGATATGTCCTGGTTGTTTTCGTCCCCCGGCTCGGTCTTGGCAATGCAGATCTGCCGCAGGCGCGAGGGGTGCAGCCGCACCACCGTGAATTTGGAGATGTCGCCGCCGAACTCGTCGAGCCGCTTCAAGGCCCAGGGCGAGGCAATCCCGGCCAGGCGGCGCTTTGGAATGCGGTATTGCTGCTCGATGGCGTCCCCCATGGTCAGCGGGTCGAACAGGCCCAGGGGGCTCTCGAAGACCGGGCTCATCTGCTTGCCGGCCTTCAGCGTGTAGATCGGCAGTTTCTCCATTAGCAGTTTGAGCCGCTCGGCGAGCGAAGACTTGCCGCCACCCACCGGGCCTAGGAGATAGAGCACCTGCTTGCGCTCCTCGAGGCCCTGCGCCGCGTGCCTGAAATATCCGACGATGCGCTCGATCGTCTCTTCCATGCCGTAAAAGTCGGCAAAGGCGGGATAGACGCGGATGCTCCGGTTCATGAAGATGCGGCCTAGCCGCGGGTGGCGGCTGGTGTCGAAGATCTCGGGCTCGCCGATCGTCGCGAGCAGACGCTCGGCCGCGCTCGCATAGGCCATAGGCTCGCGGGCGCAGCATTTCAAATAGTCCTCAAGAGACATTTCCGTCTCTTTCTCGCTGTCGTACAGCTTCGAGAAGAGACCAAAGAGATCGTCCTGCGACATCATGGGCCACCTCGATGCTGAAGCATCTGGTGAATTCAGGGTCTGTCTTGGTTTTGGAAGGGAAACCCGCTAACGAGACCCCTCGTATGAAAGTAGTCATTCAGGTCTGGGATTTCCATGACCCATGGCGACGCCTGCGGTCGGTCACCTGTGCCGGATCGCATTGGATTCGTCCATGTGTCCTGCGCGGCTTGTCGCGCCGGCGTGATGCACGGTAAGTTAGCCGAGCTTCAAGCGGCTGCGGGCCGCGGCAGGGCACACCAGAACAAAGAGGAAGGCGGCACTAGGAATGCGTTTCGAGCAAAGGTAATCGAGCAGTTCAGGGAATTTCTGGACCGTGACAATCCGCGGATGCTCCGTGTCTACAATCCAGCGCAGTTCGATGTGTGGCAACAACCTGGCGGCATGTTCAATAATGCCGCAGCCATGGGTTCGCTTAGCTTGCTCCAATCAGGTTCGTCACGAATTAATTCGAACTGGCGATGCCGGCCCTGGGCACCTGGGGGAATAGAGAGCCGCTTGTTCGCGCGGCTCTCCTCGTTCTCAGTGACTTCCGCCGAAACCGTTCACCGAACCGTCGACGGGGCCAGCTTGATGCCGTCGACAGGGCCGACCTTGTTGACCAGACCATCGACCGGGCCAACCCTGTTGACCAGACCATCGACTGGGCCAACCCTGTTGACCAGACCGTCGACGGGGCCAACCCTGTTGACCGAAGAACCGCCGGGCGGTCCGATGGGGACAACCTTGGTAACGGGCGTCGAGGCGACCCGGCCGGCATGCGCCTGGGATACGAAGCCCGGGGCTAAGCCCGCGGCCAAAGTCAGCGCCATGAGTCCCATTCCCGTGATCTTGGACAGCTTGAGCATTTCACCTTCCTATGTTTGCCTATGTTTGCCCGGGGACGTTAGGGAGGGGCGAGATAACGGGCTGCAGCTTTCTGGATGTCAGGACCCCTCTTAAACGCCCTCTTGGGCGCGAGACCTGTGATTGAATGATGAGCAGGGTCGGCAGACCGCCAGCCCTGTTTTCACCGTTCCTTAGCAGGGCTTGGGGGCACAGTAGCTAGCGCGAGCATCTGCCCCGGAGATAAAGTGCGGGGCGATGCCGACGATGGCGACGGCCAAGGTCAGCGCCGCGAGCGCTATTCTGGTGATCTTACGCATCCTAACGACTCCTCTGTTGACGCCCTACATGGGCGCGAGAGAGCCTAAGCGATCGGACGATGCCGCTTCTGTGAACTGGATCATTGCAAGGCGTATATCGCGCGTATCGCTCACGGCGGCGACGCTGCTTGCAATCGGCCAATGAGCGTTATGCCAATGAGCGTTATGGAGTGGGCCTCGGGCCGCGTCAGATCATAAGCCGAGATCAATCCAGCGCGGCGCGTTCTGAGTAGACGACCTGGACGTTACGTAAATACGCCTCAGTCAGCTGCCGCTTGCGATGATGGATCGTTGGCGTTTGCCGCCTGGGGAATCCGTCCGGACACACGGTCGGCTGTCGCTCGCACGGGAGCGGGAGCAAGATGAGGGAGGCCATAATCAGCGAGAATTACGAAGCAGACGTTTCCGAGGTGGTCTATGCGGGACCGCACTGTGTCGAGCGCGGCATCTACGAGATCGCGGTGAAGGTCAAGCCAGTGCCCAGTGCGTCATCGGAGTTCGTCACTCTCCGGTTCAGGCCGCCTGAGGCTGCGTTCCTCGCACACATGCTGCAATCAAATCCACCTCAGGTTCCTGCCCACGACGGACTGCTCGCCCTGGTCGCTGCTCACGATACGTAGCCGCGCAAAGAGGCTTGCTGTCCTCGGATTGTCGATCCTAGTGGACGGAATCAAACGGATGCAACCCACACAGCAGGCGATCCAGCCCGGCTTTGGGCCGATTGGCGCAGACTCTTCTGTCTGATTTTCACCACTAGCATCAACCTACGTGCGCCCTCCAAGAGACGCCAATGCGCGATCATCGGCAAGGAGAAGACCATGCCCTTCGACGGCACTAGGTATGAAGGCCGCATCCCAGCCCTGGACAAGATGGACAAGGTGATTGACCTGCTCAGCGCCGTTTCCTGCGCTGCGGTGTTCTTCCGTGTTGATCGCACGTAGAAGGAGACACGCATGCAACGATCAATTATCAGTGCTACCGCCGCAGTTCTATGCACGGGCTGGATGATCTTCTCAGCTCAGCCCGCCGCAGCGCAAGGACAGCCTCCGACACCGAACATCTCAGGCCAGAAGCTCGACCAAACGGCTGCCGCGATCCAGAAGGTGCAAAAGATTCGTGCCAGCTACGTTCAGAAATTGTCCGCTGCTTCACCTGAGGAGAAGAACAAGATCGCGAGCGAGGAAGACGCTGCGGCACAGAAGGCGGTGACTGACCAGGGGCTTTCAGTGGACGAGTACAACTCCATCGTCCAACTCGCACAGAACGACCCGAACGTGCACGCTCAGATCATGAAGCGACTTGATAGCGCAGCGAAGTAGCGACGGCAAAATGCTCCGCCGCATCACTCTGCATCTCGCGTGAATGGCAGATACGGCGCGCCATCGCCATGCGGTGCGGCAGAGGATAGGGGCCCGCGTTGGGCCGCCTGAAATAGCCGCTCCGTCGCGGTTGGCGCGTCGGCAGCCGGCGCGTCGTCGGTAGAGGTCGCGGGCCGAAGATTTCCGCCGACGTGCTCAGCGCCAGCGGTCGTCGATGCAAGGCTTGGGCGCCTCGCCGCGCTCCTGCGCCAACGTCGGGTAATCGGTGTAGCCTTTGGCCCCGCCGCCGTAATAGGTGGTCGGGTCGTCGGCATTGAGCGGAGCACGCAAGCGAAACCGCTCCGGCAGGTCCGGATTGGCGAGGAACTTGCGGCCGAAGGCGATCAGGTCCGCCCGGCCGTGCTGGAGCCAAGCCTCGGTGGTATCGCGATTGAAGCCGCCGGCGATGATCAGCGTGCCGCGATAGGCTTTGCGCATCAGCTCGAGCATGCGCAGCGCCGGCGCGTCGGGCTCGCGCCCTTTCTCGAGCGCCGCCGTGGCCGGATTGACGAGATGCAGATAGGCGAGCCCGTAGCGGCTGAGCGCCTCGGCGATGTAGGGGAAGGTGGTTTCCGGATCGTCGTCGCCGATGTCGTTGAAGGTGCCGAGCGGCGAGAGCCGCACGCCGACGCGGTCGGCGCCCCAGATGCCGATGGCGGCATCGACCACTTCCAGCAGCAGCCGCACCCGGTTGGCGACCGGGCCGCCATACGCGTCGCTGCGCTGGTTGGTGCGCGAGTTGATGAACTGGTCGAGCAGGTAGCCGTTGGCGGCGTGAATCTCGACGCCGTCCATGCCGGCGTCCTGCGCATTGGTGGCGCCGCGCACATATTGGTCGACGATGTACGGCATCTCCTCGATCTGCAGCGCGCGCGGCGTCACGAAAGGAACGAGCTGGCCCTGGCCGTCCGCGCCCTCGATGAAGGCTTGGCCGGTGAATCCCCGGCGTCCAGGCGTAGCCCTGTCCCTGCTGCGATACCTGCGTGGCCTCGGAGACGATGAGCGCGGCCGAGATGCGCTGCGCGTAGTAGCAGGCATTGAGGGCGGTCGGGATATTGCCGGGCTGGCGCGCACGCGACCGCGTCAGCGGCGCCATCACCATGCGGTGCGGCAGAGGATAGGGCCCGAGCTCCGCCGGCTGAAACAGTCGCTCCGTCGCGGTCGGTGCGGCGCCGGCCGGCGGCGCGCTGGATGGGGTCGTGTTCGCCATCACGCTGGGGCCTAAAAGCATCGGCAGCTGCCATGGGCGCAGGCCGCAAAGGGAGGGCCTCGTCGATGCGCGTGTCGCTCACGGCATCCGCACACTACGCCGATCGTGGCCCGCCCGCCTTGACCGCCGTCAATTTGGCCGGCCGCGCCGCGCCGACCTTTCTCGCGGCTAGTCCAGCCGCTCCTTGGCCGGTGTCGCGCTGCCTCGCCGAATGCCGGCAGGTGCTGGGCCCCGACCGGCGCTGCTACGGCCAGCTCGAGACTCCCGCCCAGCATGAGGTCGTTGAGGCCGCACACCCATGACCACAATCTTCTCAGTGCGCGGACTCGTGGCTGAGCGCCCAGGCATAGGCCGCCGCCGCCGCGACTTGGGACGATGAGAGCTCCGCGCCGCCCTTGGGCGGCATACCGTTCGCGTGGTTCTTCGGGTTCGGCACGCCGTCGTTGATGGTGCGGGTGATCGCGGCGAGACTGCCGTCGCCCCAGAGCCACTTCCCGCTGGTGAGATCGGAGCCGAGCGGCGTGCCCTTGGCGTTCGACCCGTGGCAGCCTTCGCAGGTGCCGCCGGCCTCGCCGTGGAAGACGCGATCGCCGAGCGCGACTTCCGCCGCCGTTGCACCCAGGGGAACCGGCAGACTGGCCGTCTCCTCGGCGCCGGCATTCGGATGGATCCCCTCCGGCGGCTCGGCGTCGCCGGCGCGAGCCTTGGCAACCGCCGTTTCGGTTGGGGCGGGGGCGGGCTCGATGCCGGTTATCGCGGTGTCGCCGTGGAAGGTGACGCGCCAGATGCGTCCATGCGCATCGTCAGAGATGTAGAGCGCGCCGTCGGGTCCGACCGCCAGTCCCGAAGGGCGGTGCGCTGCCTGGCCCGGTTCCTTGACCGCTCCGGCGAAGCCGTCGGCGAAGACCACGAACTTCCCGGAGGGCTTGCCGTCGGCGAGCGGCTGGAACACCACGTTGTAGCCGCCCTGCGGGAAGGGCGCGCGGTTCCACGACCCGTGAAACGCGATGAACGCGCCGCCTCGGTACGCCGCCGGGAACTCGTTCCCGGAATAAAGCGCGAGGTCGTTGGGCGCCCAGTGAGCTGGGAAGGCTGCGATCGGCGGCTGCTTCTGCGCGCACACGCCGACCGTCTTGCCGCCGTCGCCGCCATATTCCGGCGCCAGCACCAGCTTCTGCTGGCTATAGTCGAAATAGCACTCGGGCCAGCCATAATCGGCCCCGCGCGTGAGCTGCACCAGCTCCTCCGCCGGCTCGTCGGCGCCCGCTTCCGGCTGATAGAGGCTGGGCCAGTTCTCCCGGAGCTGGTCGCGGCCGTGCTGGGTCGCGTAGATCCTGCCCGCGGCGTCGAAGGCGAAGCCTTCGCCGTTGCGCAGTCCCGTGACGAAGCGCTCGGCGCGCGAGAAGTGTTGTCCCGTGCGATTGGCGTCATAAAGCCAGGTGCCGGCGCGCGTCTCGAGCTCCGTGCAGGGCTGGTGTCCCGGCGAGTTGGGCAGGCGGTTCGCGCTCTGGCAGGCGTTGGTGGCGGAGCCGAGGTCGACATAGAGATTGCCCCGCGCGTCGATCACGAAGGGATGCATGGGATGGTCGCCGGTCAGCGGCAGGCCCGAAACGACGACCTCGGGGGTATCGGCCGGCACAATCGCACCCGCCGGCAAGGCGTAGCGCACGATGCGGTCATTGGTCTCCGCGAAGAGCGCGCCGTTGTAGAGCGCGATGCCCGTCCCTCCGGCATTGCCGCTCTCGACGCCGGGACCGAAGCGCATGACGACATCGGCCTTGCCCGTGCCCTTCGTGTCTTGCAGCGCGACCAGGAATCCACCGCCGGGTGGCTTGTCATTGCCGTAATAGCGCCCGCTTCAGGTGTTGACGTACACAACTCCGTTTGGCGCGACCACGAGGTGCCGAGCGTGCCCGATATCGTCCGCGAACACGGTTGCGCAGAACCCCGGGGGCAGCGTGATTCCGCCAGTAGTGTCAGCGGCACAGTTTTGCGGCGACGTCACCGCCGTTCTGTGCTCATCTTGCGCAACCGATGACGAGGGGCTCGCCAGCAGCGTGCCGCTGACGCAGCCTAACGCGGCGAACCAAGGGGCGCGACCACGGCTGACAAGATAACTTGTCATAACGTCTTCCTCGCTCACGGCCGAAATGAAATTTCATTATTTACCTTCTTCAAGGCGCCCATCGCATGCGGCATTGAGAGCGGCAGACTTGTGCGCGCATCAGCGGCCTAGCGCCTCAACCTCGGCCGCCACCATGGCCCCCGCCACCGTGGAAGCCGCCGCCGTGGAAGCCGCCACCGTGGAAGCCGCCACCGTGGAAGCCATCGTGGAAGGCGTGATGGAAGTCGTGATCGCGGAAACCGTGATCGTGGAAGTCGTGATCGTGGAATTCGTGATCGTGAAATCTATGATGGAAGTCGTGATCGTGAAATCTGCGATCGAAATCTCCGCCAATAAAGCCGTCGAAGCCGATGCCACCGTAATAGGGCCAACCATAGTCCCAGTATGGATCGTAGCCGGCGGCATAGTCGTAATTAGGTACGGCCGCGACACAGCTTGTTGGTGCGGTTGGCTGGGGAGTGCCGGCAGCGTCCGGAGCAACAGGGGTGTTTGAAGCGCTCGCGGGCGGCGCGGATGGCGGCGCGGTCGTGTTCGGGGGACTTTCTTCGGGAGAGGCGGCGCTAGGCGCCGGCGGGGCGCCGACAGCGGCCGTCGGTGGGCAAGGCACAAGATAGTAGCTGTATGTTGGGGCAGGTTGATCCGCGCAACCGGCAAGCTGAGCCGCGGCAATCACCGCAACGATCGCGGCTAGAGTATGACGGCCAGTCATGGACAACCTCGTATGCGATGCGAGCAATCTCGCGCACTACTTCATCTGGAGCGCCCCGGTGGGTGTCCCAAGTCACGCCTGCATTGCGAAAACGTCAGGCAGAGCCGCCCATCGTCATCGCCCATGACACGACGCGATCGCCGCGCGTGGCTGATTCCGCAGGTTTCCCCTACTCCTCTAGGCGTGTCGGCAGTTGAGTTGGCTGTCGACCAACATATTTTGGAGGGCACCGGCACCGGTAGCGCGTGCTTCAATTCGTCGTGATAACAGCGCTGCGCACACGCGGGGTGTCGCTTGCTGAAGCCAGCCGGGCCCCCTCGCGGGCGGCCACCGCGTTGCAGGCGTCGAGCACGATCTTGCCCTTGAGGGCGCCGCCGTAATCCTGGCCGCGCTGCGGCAGAGCGGCGTAGGGCACGGCAATAAGGAGCGCGTCGCCGAACGCGATCGCCTCAGCCACTGAGCGGCGCGGGCATGCGGTAGCCAGCGGAACAACGTCTCGTTCAGCAGCTCGTCGCGGAGTCTGCCGTTGAAGCTCTCGATGAAGGCGTTCCGGCTCGGCTTGCCCGGCGCAATGTAGTGCCAACGGACGCGGCGCTCATCAGCCCACCGCAGCATCGCGTTCGAGGTCAACTTGGTGCCGTTGTCTGAGATGGCTTGCCGCGGCCCACAGCGATCCGGTCGAAGCTCGCGCGCGACCCTGAGCCCCGGATCGCCGGCGTCGGCGAGGCAGCGGCACGCGAGCGAACCCACTGCTCCTGGCCGAGCGCTGCCGAGTCCTAACACCGGCTGGATGAGCGTTCAAAAGCCGGGAAGCGCAACCAGCGTTACTTGCACGCACTTCGAGCGAGAATTCCCAACCTCCGCGGCTAGATCATTCCCTCATCCTCGACGGAAAGAGACTAAGCGGCTCTGCGAGTCTCGCGCCTTCCCGCACTGACACCGAAATCCAGCTGATATTACTGTCGGCGTGCGCCCCTAGCAGCACCCATGGCGCGGGGCGCGCAGCAGTGACGGCAGGAGTCACGGGCGCACGCCGGTCTCGTCGTCGTCTCCTACTCGGACACCGGTACCGGGACGCTGAAGCATCGGGTGGAAGGCGGGCCACGGAATCCGACCATCGTTACGACGTAAGAGATCGGTCGAAGCGCTCGAGGTGAGCCATCTTGATTTGGTGTTAAGCCGCTAAACGCAGCGCTTTGTTCACGTCGTTGTGATTACAGCATCGCCGAACGGTCTCTTCAGCCGTCCGCTCATTATCAAATGCCTGCGCCCGGCGTAGCTTGACGTCCGAGGTGACGCGGAGGCGAGGTAAGTCATTATGGAACATGCCAAGACAGTTCGGGAGACTGGAGCGGCCCTGCTCGACGAGCAACAGCTGCTTGACAGCGCGGACGCTTACCGCGAGATGGCGAAAAGGGCGCGCACCCTAACATTACGCGATGAGTTAAACGAGCGGGCCGAACGATACGAGACCGTCGCTTCCATAGTGAAGCGGCAGCCGATGCAGCCCAAACCTTTGGATCGTTGATGCAGCGCGCGATAAGCGCGAGCACAGCGTATCCTTCACACGGCGATGCGTCGGTGTCGATGAATGTCCCTCATCTCCAAATTGAAATCTTAGCAATTGTGAGGCGCCGGTTCCGTCCGCATTTCTCGATCTCGAACTCGAGGCAAGGCCACCGAAACCGTCGGCGGGCAACACGCAGTTCACTTCTGAACCCGGAGCAATCAAGCATGCCGAAACACGACAGTGACCACCTTGGCAACCTTCGCACGGCACTGATGCACCATCCCCTTTACACCGACGTCGTTTCCGTCGCCGATCTCAGGCAATTCATGGAAGATCACGTCTTTGCCGTCTGGGATTTCATGTCGCTCCTGAAGCGGCTTCAGCAGGACATGACGTGCACCAGAGTGCCGTGGTTTCCGGCAGACGATGCTCGGGCCGCGCGGTTGATCAACGATATCGTCATCGGCGAGGAGACGGATGTCGGCCCGGACGGCTCCTACGTCAGCCACCTCGATCTCTATCTCCAGGCAATGGGGAACGTCGGCGCCAGCACCCTCCATTTCGACACGTTCCGCTCGCTGGCACTCGCCGGCATTCCGGTGGAAGTAGCCCTCGCGCGGATCGGCGCAGCGCCCCATGTGCAAGCTTTCGTTGCGCATACGATGGCGCTAGCCAATTCGGGTACCACGGAAGAAGTCATGGCGGCGTTTTTCTACGGCCGCGAAGACATCATCCCGGAGATGTTCCGCAGGCTCCTGAAGACGATCTATGGCGCGAAGCACAACAGCGATCGCTTGCGCCACTTCATCTACTACATCGATCGGCACATCGAACTTGATGGCGACAATCATGGCCCCAAGGGACGCGAGTTGCTCGAAGGCCTGGTTGCGAAGTCGCCGCATAGGGACGAGCGGGCTCTGCAGGCCGCGTGCAGCAGCATCAAAGCCCGCATCGGGCTTTGGAACGGCACATTGGGCAAGCTCCGCAACAGCCGCTGCGCGGAGGCCTCAAACGAAGCGTAATTCGTGAGACGGACAAAGCGGACTCCGTCAGCGCCTTCGGCGAGTTGGTAGTGCTGTCGCCCGGGCGGCTGACGAATCGAAAATTTCGGCAACGACAGGACGACCGGAGAAAATCCATGCAAGAGGAAATCTAACGGCGGAGCTTCGTACGCGGCGCAGGGATGCTTGCCGCGCGGCGGTTGCGGCATCGCTCACTCGGGAGAATGCGCTTGCCCAACCCACTACCACGGGACCCGAGCCCTTGATCTACGACATCAAGCTGCTGCCCTTCGACCGCTGGCGCGCGGAATTCGCCGCCAGCGGCAAGGCCCAGGGCGGCGGCGCCGGCTGGACGGTTCTCGCCTATTCGTCGCGCGACAAGCACCTCATCAACCACTGGGCCGCCGACCATACGACGACGCTCGCCGGCGGCCGGCCGATCGTCGTGCTCGATATGTTCGCGCACGATGATCACATGGACTATGGCGCCAAGGCAGCGGCTTATGTCGACGCCTACATGGAGGGAATCCGTTGGGTGAATGCGGCAAAGACCTATGAGCGCGTGCGCCGCGAGAGCTGTTTCTCGATTCTGATCCGCGGAGAAACTCGTGTACCGGCACGGGCGCCGCTGGTGCCGCGATGTTCGCCTGTCCATCATCGCACTCCAGCGCCGCCCCTCGCGGCAGGCTATGCTTTTGCGATCACTGGGGTGTTTTGTTCACGTCGTTGTGATGGATTACGCGGCACCGCCTAACGGTCTCTTCAGCGTCTGGTCGATTATCAAATGCCCGCGCCAGGCTGATAGTAAGAGCGCGAGGTAAGTCATTATGGAACACGCCAGGACAATTCGTGAACTCGCACTGCACTTTCGAATCCGTGCGCTAACGGCGACAGACCCTTTCCTCTGCTGCGAACTTCTTGAGCTGGCGAATATCTGCGAGGTGAAGGCCAGCCGCATCGATCACCACTTCGAAATATCTGATTCGCATCCGCGCCACGTCGCGGTGACGAGCGGTCATCTCGATTGCGTGCATAGCTGCCGCGCCAGAAGCGGGGCAGCGGCTGAGGCCTTTAAGGTGCAGAGTGGAACGCGGTCGCCTTTGCGAGCTTAAGGAGGTTGTGGTCGGTGCAGATCATCGCCCGGCGGCAGCCGGATCAATGTCGAAATACGGTGATAGGCGGAGCCGAGGTGGCCTGAAGCAGCTCCTCGTCGCGACGCGCGCGGCCGGCGGACACACGCTGGGCCGAAATCCAGCGAGTGTCGCCGACAGCGCATCATCCGGTGCGCCGTTCGAGCAAAGGCTTAACGGGTGGCGGATGCCCGGCGTCAATCGATGCGTCTAGGCCGCACCCGGCGGCCGATGGAGGCAGGCATGCGTTCTGACAGGGCGGAACCGACCTCGCCGCGCTGACCGCGCTCAACGACGACTACATACGGCCGGTGCAGCACGGCGATGTCCGGCGCTTCGACGAGATCCTCGCCGCGGATTTTCTCTGCTCGAACCCCGACGGCTCGCTCGTCGACAAGCGGCAATTTCTGGCGCAGACCGCCCGTCCGGTGTCGATCGCTGGCCTCGCCGCTCACGACGTCCGCATGCGCCTCCTCGGCGACCTCGCCATCATCCATGCCCGCACGAGCTATGCGACGGCGACGGGCAACGGGCGCTACACCGATGTCTGGGCGCGCCGCGGCGGCCGCTGGCTCGCCGTGTCGGCGCATGTGAGGCGGTAGCCGGCGCCTCATTTCCCCTCCTGCACCAGCTGCTCGTAGGCCGGCAGCGTCAGGAACTCGACGAAATGCTCGGCCTCGATCATGTCGCGGAAGAGCCGGGCCGCGTCGTCGTAGCGGTTGCCGGCGGGCGCCGAGCCTTTGAGCTTCGCGAGCTCCTCGTCGAGGACCTTCGCGGCGAGCGCCCGGTCGACAGTGCGGCCGTCGGCGAGCTTGGCTGAGTGGCGAATCCACTGCCACACCTGGCTGCGGCTGATCTCGGCGGTGGCGGCGTCCTCCATGAGGTTGTAGAGCGGCACGCAGCCCAAGCCGCGCAGCCAGGATTCGACATAGCCCAGCCCGACATTGATGTTCGAGCGCAAGCCCGCCTCGGTGACCTCCCCGGTCGGCACCTTGAGCAGGTCGGCGGCGCCGACATGCACGTCCTGGCGCTTGCGCGCGATCTGGTTCGCCTCGGGCATGCCCTTGTCGAACACCTCCTTGGCGAGCGCAACGAGGCCGGGATGCGCCACCCAGGTGCCGTCATGGCCCTCGGCGACCTCGCGCTCCTTGTCGGCGCGCACCTTGGCCATGGCGGCGTCGTTGGCGACCGGGTCGTTCTTGATCGGAATCTGTGCGGCCATGCCGCCCATGGCGTGGATGTTGCGGCGGTGGCAGGTCTTGATGAGGAGACGCACATAGCTCTGCAGGAAAGGCGTGGTCATCGTGACCTGCGCACGGTCCGGCATGACCGACTTCGGGTCCTCGGCGAACTTCTTGATGTAGCTGTAGATGTAGTCCCAGCGACCGCAATTGAGCCCACCCATGTGGTCGCGCAACTCGTAGATGATCTCGTCCATCGCGAAAGCGGCCATGATCGTCTCGATGAGGACGGTGGCGCGTATGGTTCCCTGTGGTACGCCGAGCGCCGCCTGGGCGTGGACGAAGACGTCGTTCCAGAGCCGCGCCTCCAAGTGGCTCTCGAGCTTCGGCAGGTAGAAATAGGGGCCGCTGCCGCGCTGCCGCAGTGCCTTGGCGTTGTGGAAGAAATAGAGGCCGAAATCGAACAGCGCGCCCGACATCGGCTGGCCGTCGACCAGCAGATGCGCCTCCGGCAGGTGCCAGCCGCGCGGCCGCACCAGCAGGGTCGCGGTCTTCGGGTTGAGCGCGTAATGCTTGCGGCTCGCGGGATCGTCGAAGGTGATCGAGCGGCGCACCGCATCGATCAGGTTCATTTGCCCTTCGATCAAATTGTCCCAGGTCGGCGTGCTCGCATCCTCGAAATCGGCCATGTAGACATTGGCGCCGCAATTGAGTGCGTTGATGACCATCTTGCGGTCGACCGGCCCGGTGATCTCGACGCGGCGGTCGAGGAGATCCTTCGGGATCGGCGCCACCGTCCAATCGCTCTCGCGCACCTCGCGCGTCTCAGGCAGGAAACCAGGCCGCCAGCCGGCATCGAGCTTCTGCTGCAGCTCGGCGCGCCGCGCCAGAAGCCGCCGCCGCTCCGGCCCGAATTTGCGCTCGAGCCCGGCGATGAAGCCCAGCGCCTCCGGCGACAGGATATTGTCGTAGCCCGGGCGCATCTCGCCCCTGATTTCCCCGCCCTTGGGCAGGGTTCTCTTGTCTGCTGCCATCACCCTTTCCTCTCAACGCGCTGCCGCCCAGCGCCCACCCCTCTTCTTGAGGGCAGGAGCGAGGCGGGGCCGACATTCGCGCGCTCATAGCATGAACGCCGGCGCGCGTCAGCGGCGAGCCCTATCAAACGCTTCGCCGCAAAAATCGATCAACCGGACTTGGCGGCGAAAGCCTAAGGCCGCTGCTGCCGCCCGCCTCATTGCGACGTGCCGAAACGGTCGGGTCACGGAACGGAAGGCCACATAGGGCTTGAATTGTATTTTTACAGGGGATATCAGTTAGCTCTCATTGCACGTACCCTATTTCTCATGCCTTAAACATGATCTCTCCGGCGCAGCTGCGTGCTGCGCGCGCTCTTCTCGGCATTGATCAGCGCAAGCTGGCAGAGCTGTCGCGCCTTTCCGTGCCGACGATCCAACGGATGGAAGCGAGCGAGGGCGTGATTCGCGGCAACGTGGAGTCGCTGATGAAGCTGGTGGGCGCTCTCGACGCGGCCGGCATCGAGCTCATCGGCGAGGGAGCGATCAGCCAAGCCGGCGGGCGCGGCGTGCGCTTCAAGGCGGTGACGGCGAAAGGCGACGGGTGACGCATTCGACTTTCATGATGGGCCGGCGCATAGCAGGGCAAAGGTAGACCTGGATGCCGGTCATCATCGCGCTTTGGTGCGTCGCGGCGCTGCTCGCTCTCGCCTGCCTCGGCGTCGTCACGGCGCGGCGGCGGGCTGGGACGGCGCTCGTCTATGGCGGCTGCCTCGCTACGTCCACCCTGGCCTTTTGCGTCGCGCTCGGCCATCTCATCGCCGGCGGCGCGACGTCCCATGAAGCGGCGCCGCAGCGCGTCCTGCCATTCTATCCCGCGTTCCTCGCCGGCATGAACCTCGTCGTCCTTGCCGATGACGCCTTCACCTTCCTGCTGTCCTGGGAGTTCATGTCGCTGTCCTCGTGGGCGCTGGTGATGGCGCATCATCGCGAGGCCGACAATGCGCGCGCCGGCTACATCTACCTGGTGATGGCGAGCTTCGGGACGCTCGCCCTGCTGCTTGCCTTCGGCCTGCTCGCCGGACCCGAGGGCGGCTACGCCTTCGCCGCCATGCGCGCGGATCACCATTCCGCGGCGACCGCTGCCTTGGTTCTCGCGCTCGTGCTGCTGGGGGCCGGATCGAAAGCCGGGCTCGTGCCGCTGCATGTCTGGCTGCCCTTGGCCCATCCGGCGGCGCCGAGCCATGTCTCGGCGCTGATGAGCGGCGTCATGACCAAGGTCGCCGTCTACGGCTTCGTCCGCATCGTCTTCGACCTGCTTGACGAGCCAAGCTGGTGGTCGAGCATGGTCGTCTTGGCGCTCGCGGCCGCCACGGCGTTGCTGGGCGTGCTCTACGCTCTGATGCAGCACGATTTGAAGCGGCTTCTGGCCTATCACACGGTCGAGAACATCGGCATCATCTTCATTGGCCTGGGCTTGGCGCTGGCCTTTCGCGCGAACGGCCTGGGCGGCGCCGCGGCGCTCGCGTTCACGGCGGCCCTGTTCCACGTCTTCAATCATTCCGTCTTCAAGAGCCTGCTGTTCTTCGGCGCCGGCGCGGTGCTGACCGGCACGGGCGAGCGCGACATGGAGCGCCTGGGCGGTCTCATTCATCGCATGCCGCTTGCGAGCTTCGCCTTCCTGGTCGGGTGCGTCGCCATCTCGGCTCTGCCACCCCTCAACGGCTTCGTCTCCGAATGGCTGACCTTCCAGGCCATCCTCCTGAGCCCGGCACTACCGCAATGGGGCCTGAAGATTCTAATCCCCTCCGTAGGCGCCGTGCTGGCGTTGTCGGCGGCGCTCGCCGCCGCCTGTTTCGTCAAAGCCTTCGGCGTCACCTTCCTCGGCCGACCACGGTCGCCGGTCGTGGCGAAGGCCGGGGAAGCGGACCACTTCTCGCTGGCGGCCATGCTCTTCCTCGCTGCCCTCTGCCTTCTCGCGGGCATCCTGCCGGGGTTTGTGATCGATGCGCTGGCGCCGCTGACGCAGAGCCTCGTCGGCGGCCGCATGCCGGTGCAGGCGGTCGTCCCCTGGCTTGCGATGGTGCCAGTGAGCGAGAGCCGCAGCTCTTATGACGGGCTCCTCGTCTTTGTCTTCATCACGTTCTCGGCGCTGCTCTCGGCCTATGCCATCCATCGCCTGGCCTCGCATCGCCTGCGACGCGCCCCGGCCTGGGATTGCGGCTATCCCGATCCGAGCCCGCTGACGCAGTACAGCGCCGCCAGCTTTGCACAGCCGATCCGCCGCGTCTTCGGCACCGTCGTATTCCGGGCCCGCGAGCGCGTCGAGATGCCGCCGCCCGGCGACGCCAGCCCGGCGGTGCTCCGGGTCGACTTGCACGATCTGATCTGGGAGTGGCTCTACGTGCCGATCTCGCATGCGGTGAACACCGCGGCGGAACGGCTCAACCATCTGCAGTTCTTGACGATCCGGCAGTATCTCAGCCTCGTCTTCCTGGCGCTGGTCGCACTCCTGCTGGTCTCGGCCCTATGGCTCTGATCAACGCTCTTGCCGTCCAAGGCATGCAGATGCTGCTGGTTCTGCTCCTGGCGCCGGCGCTGGTCGGGCTCGTGCGCAAGGTCAAGGCCCGTCTCCTGCGCCGCCGCGGCGCGCCGGTGTTCCAGCCCTATCGCGACCTGCTGCGCCTCCTGCGCAAGGAGGTCGTGCTCGCCGAGAATGCGAGCTGGCTCTTCCGCGTCACGCCGTATCTGGTCTTTGCCGCTTGCTGGGTTGCTGCCGCTCTCGTGCCGACCTTCGCCACGGGCCTCATCTTCAGCTGGTCCGCGGATCTCATCGCCATCATTGCGCTCCTGGCCAGCGGTCGCTTCTTTCTTGCGCTCGCCGGCATGGATGTCGGCACCAGCTTCGGCGGGATCGGGTCGAGCAGAGAAGTCATGATCGCGTCGCTCGCCGAGCCGGCCATGATCATGATCGTGTTCACGCTCGCGCTGATCGCCGGCTCGACCGAGCTGTCGACCATGGCCGCCTTCATGGACTCGCCGGCGGTCGGATTGCGCGTATCGCTGGCCCTCGCACTGATCGCCTTGGTCATCGTCGCGCTCGCCGAGAATGGGCGCATCCCCGTCGACAACCCCGCCACGCACCTCGAGCTCACCATGGTGCACGAGGCGATGGTGCTCGAATATTCGGGGCGTCATCTGGCGCTGATCGAGCTCGCCGCGGCGCTCAAGCTGCTGCTTTACGTCTCGCTGATCGCCTGCCTGTTCGTGCCCTGGGGTTTGGCTCGGCCGGCCCAAGGCACGGTGCCGGAGCTTGTCGGTGCAGCCGCGTACCTCGCCAAGCTCGCCGCCGGCGGCGTCCTTCTCGCGGCATTCGAGACTGCGATCGCCAAGATGCGGGTCTTCCGCGTGCCCGAGTTCCTCGGCGCCGCTTTGATGCTTGGCCTACTCGCCGTGCTCCTGCGATTCATCTCCGGCAGCTTATAGATGGACCACCTCGACTTCGACATTTCCCACCTGCTGGCTGGCAGTCTCGTCCTGCTCAGCTTCGTTCTTCTCTACCAGGACCGCCTTTATGCACTCCTCAACGTCTACGCCCTCCATGCGCTCGCCTTGGCGCTCTCGGTCGGCTGGCAAGCCTACATTCAGGACGCCCCCCACCTCTATGTGACGGCGGCGATCGCGCTCGGCTTCAAGGCCATCGCCATTCCCATGGTGCTGCGGCGGATTGTCGAACGGCTTGGCATCCACCGCGAGATCGAGACGGCGGTCGGCATCGGCTTGACCATGCTGGCCGGCATAGCTCTCGTCGCGCTGTCCATGGTGGTCATGCTGCGCGTGACCGGCAAGGCGAACCCGATCGCGCGCGAGGATCTCGCCCTGGCGCTCGCCGTCGTCCTGCTCGGTCTCCTGATCATGGTGACGCGGCGCAACGCCGTGGGCCAAGTGGTGGGCTTCATGTCGCTCGAGAACGGATTGGTGCTGGCGGCGACCGGTGCCAAGGGCATGCCGCTCGTCGTCGAGATCAGCGTGGCCTTCTCCATCCTGATCGCCTTCATCGTCATCGGCATCTTTCTCTTTCGCATCCGCGAGCGCTTCGACACCGTGGATGTGCAGGCGCTCGACCAGTTCCGAGGAGAGCGCCGATGATCGGGGCTTCGTTCGGCGCCACGGAGGCGGTCCTGCTTATTCCGCTCTGCGCCGCTTCCGTGCTCGCGTTTCTGCCGGGCTATCGGCCCGCCGCGCGCCTCAATGTCGCGGCGGCCTTTCTGACGCTGCTCGCCGCGCTGTCCCTGCTTCTCGGCGCGCATCCGGCGCCCGGCCATTACCTGATCGTCGACGACCTCAACGTCGTCTTCATCGCGCTCAATACACTGGTCGGCTTCACCACCAGCATCTTCAGCGCCAGCTATGTCGGTCACGAGCTTGAAACCGGCCGGCTGACGCCGGCCTATCTGCGATTTTATCATGCCATGTATCAGATCCTGATGTTCGCCATGAATCTGGCGCTGGTGGCGAACAACATCGGGCTCATGTGGGTCGCCATCGAGATCGCCACCATGACCACCGTGATGATGGTCGGGATCTACCGCACCCATGAGGCGCTCGAAGCGGCGTGGAAATACTTCATCCTGGGCAGCGTCGGGATCGCCTTGGCGCTCTTCGGCACCATCCTCGTCTATGTCGCGGCACAGCCGGTGATCGGCGAGGGCCTCGACGCGATGGTATGGACCGAGCTGGTCGGCCACGCCGCTTCTTTCGATCCCGCCTTGTTGAACGTCGCGTTTGTCTTCCTGCTGCTCGGCTATGGCACGAAGGTCGGCCTCGCACCGCTTCACGCCTGGCTGCCCGATGCCCATGCCGAAGGCCCTACGCCGATCTCGGCGGTGCTCTCGGGGCTTCTCCTCAACGTCGCGCTCTACGCCGTGCTGCGCTTCAAGGTACTGATGACCGCCAATGCCGTGGCCGTCGCGCCTGGTCCGCTCATGGTGACGCTGGGTCTCGTCTCGCTCGTCTTCGCTGCATTCATGCTCTACCGGCGCCGCGACATAAAGCGGATGTTCGCCTACTCGTCGATCGAGCACATGGGGATCATCGTGTTCGCCTTCGGCATGGGCGGTCCGTTGGCGAATTTTGCCGGGCTGCTGCACATGACCATGCACAGCCTCACCAAATCGGGCATCTTCTTCGCCGTCGGCCACATTGCGCAGGTCAAGGGCACGCAGCGGATCAGCGAGATCGGCGGCCTCACCGAAACGCACCCGCTGCTCGGCTGGAGTCTCGTCCTCGGCGTCGTCGCGATCGCCGGATTGCCGCCGATGGGTATTTTCATGAGCGAGTTTCTGGTGGTGAGCTCGACGTTCGCGCGCTCGCCGCTGCTCGCCATTCCGCTCGTCTTCGGCCTGCTGATCGCTTTCGGCGCCCTGTTGCTGCGCCTGAATGGTTTCGCCTTCGGCGAGCCGCGCGGCGGCACGGCGTCCGTCAAGGCCTCCTATGCGCCGCTCCTGGCGCATCTGGCCCTCGTCTTCGCCGCCGGCATCTACCTGCCGCCGCAGCTGGTGGTGTGGTTCCAGCATGTATCGAGCCTCCTCGGCTAAGGGCGCACACGCCATGGCAGCACTGGACGAGCTGATGGAAATGGCAAGACGGGTCGAGGCGCATCGGCCCAATCCGCGCGCCGTCGTCGACGCGGCAGGATGGGGCCTCGCCGCCGATGCGCTTCGCGACGGGCGTGTGACCCTGCTCGGCCTCTGGGGCGACCGCGCGGCCGTACATATGGCGCTGCTCGACGAAGCGGCCGGCGATTTCGGCGTGTTGAGCCTCGACTGTGCGGCCGGGCGGTTTCCCTGGATCGGCGCGGTGCATCCTCCCGCGATCCGGCTGGAGCGCGCGATCCGCGATCTGTTCGGGTTCGAGCCCGAAGGCGCGCCGGACCTGCGCCCCTGGCTCGACCACGGTCGGTGGGACTTGGCCCACCCGCTCACCCGCTCGCCGCCGCCGCGGCACGGCGCAGCCGCGCCTTATGTCTTCCTTCCCGCCGAGGGCGAAAGCCTGCACCAGATCCCGGTCGGTCCGGTCCATGCCGGCATCATCGAGCCCGG
>WNFI01203281.1_pt1 | contig 19385 bp, 21 predicted proteins | sample 5400471 | NCBI WGS metagenome assembly WNFI01 (sample SAMN13153348, study PRJNA577476) | soil metagenome | isolation source: 100 cm saprolite on Douglas fir-dominated hillslope | place: USA:California | collected 2013-09-17 | reverse complement strand
GCCCGTCATTAGAATTGCCTCTATAAATGTTTTTGGGAAGGGCACGGCTTTCAGCCGTGCCGCCGCCTGTGAAAGAGGATACCGGCTTTACCCCCTGCGGGATATCGCCATCGCGCCATAGCTTTCGCATCGCAGTTTTGCGCGCAAGCAAGCCGACCAACTCCCATCCGGCAAGGCAGAGTGGACCGAGTATCGCAGTCTCCTTCGTCAAAGCCGCCAGGGCAAACCAGAGTAGAGTTGCGACGGCTCGCCCTTCGATGTAGGCCGAGAGCGCCCAGAAGGTAAAACCCGCCGCTGCCAGATCCAACTGCGCCAGAGAGCTTTGCGCAAAGAACACCGGATACAGCGCCGTGCATAGCGTGGATGCTATCGCAACATTTGTGTTCGCGACGCGTTCCGCCAGGCGAAACACGCCCAGAAGCGAGAAGGCGGCCAGCACCAGCATCGCTGTCCGGGTCACCACTGGGGCGAAGCCCACTACTTTCCACCAGAGCGCGATCCATGCCATGACCAGCGGCGGGTGCGCGTTCGAAACCGTCGAATGAGGAATTAAACTTCCCGTGAGCAGGAGGTCGCGCGCGGCCGGAACGTAATATCCGGCTTCGTCCCAAAAGTAAGGCAACTGCAACAAAGGCACGTGCAGCAAAAAGATGAATACAAAGATGGCCGCAAATACCACGGCCGGATGACCTGACCATCGCGCGCGACTCGCGTTAGCCCCGTTCTCTCTCAGAATGTCCCTCCCGCGAGTGGGAAGAAGAATACGCTAATTTCGCCTAGGCTCGTTTCCCTTTCTGGAGGACCTGTCATTCATCCCGCAGCTCCGCCCTAGTGCACGGGTCCGGCCGGGGTCATGCGCGGGTCCAGCTTGATTTCGCCGAACGCACTTTCGTAACCGGACACGTTCTGCTGCAGCAGTCCAAGCAGCGCCTTGGCTTGTTGCGGGCTGAGGTAAATGCCCTGAAAGTTGCGAATCTCTACCTGCGTCTCGGTCTGCTGTTGCAGGGTTCCGAAAACCATGAAGAAGTCCCAGACATTCACTCGCATCTGCACGCTGTTAGCGTAGGCTTCGCGGTAATCGGGTGCATTGTTTAGCTTGACGTTGGGCTGTGCAGGAATACTCATAGGAAGGCAGTGTAATGACTTTTGGGGCACAAAGGGAAGATACGCCGGTGGAAATCCGTCGCGGTGAGCCCGAAGCACCCAGAGTCAAAGGCAATTTCCAACCAACAAAAAATGTCAGTTGGTTTACAAGTTCCGGCTACGCTCGCTTCGAAAGGGTTGCCGCGAAAGGTCATGGTCGTTGGCTACTTTGCTGAATCGAAAGGGCTTGTAGGATGGCATTACAGGTCTCAACTGGACTTCAAAGTGCGAAGATCTGTACCAGGTTCAAATTGAATTGTTAAATTGAATTCGTTGAGAGTGTTCTATGACCCACAAGGCGGAAGACGGTAGCACTGACGAAATTATTCTCCCGGAAAATCTGCTTCCTCTGGGATCTGTGCTGGGCGAAGATATCACGCCGCTCGATGTGAGCAAGGTCTTGGCAAAAGTGTTTCGCGTGCAGCACACTGAAGTCGCTCTGTTGAAGTTGGAGGGCGGCCTTCTCAAGTTCATTTTTCCTGAGTATCTGCGCACCACCGGCGCCATTCCGATTTCCAGCAAGGCCGTCGCCGCCCACACCGCGTTGAGCAAGAAAGCCGAGATCTTCAACAATTTTGCGCGCGTAAAACACGCCAGCATCTTCGAAACCATCAAGTCAGTCGGAGTTGATGCCGATGTTCCGGCATCGCCCAATCCCATCCAGAAGTTGATGTCCGTGCCAATTCTGGATCAGCATTCGATGGTGATGGGCGTTCTTCAAATTTCACGCAAAGGCTTGGATCCGCGCCATACTCAGGATTTCAGTCGCGAAGACCTGCACGACCTCGAACTCGCCGCCGGTGTGCTTGCCGCCTCCACCGTAATGCAGGCAAATTAACTGTGGTCCAAGCCAGACTATGAAGGCCCGCGGCGCAGTGCGCAGATGCCGTTGCCTCTCATTTCATAGTCGCGCCGTACCGGCCGAGCTTTTGGTGCGAAAGGGGGGACTCGAACCCCCACGGTTTTACCCGCCAGATCCTAAGTCTGGTGCGTCTGCCAATTCCGCCACTTTCGCAACACCTGCAATTATACAAAGTGGTTTGAGTCTATCGAAGTATCCAATTGGCAAGAGCACCTTCTGGTGTGTACAAGAAGCCGACGGCCTGCAAGTCAGGAGGGGTGTTTAAGGCTGTCTCGCAGACACGGAGACTCCCAGCAGATGGTTCAATACCGCCGGGGCGTGCCTGGCCATTCCGCGTCGAGCCTACTGTACCGCGTTCAGCCCCTGATAGATGAACATGCCGGCGAGCACCAGCAAAAGCACTCCGGAACCGGCGCCGAAAACCCATACCGGAACCGTGAGTCGCTCAACTTTCACCAGAAGCTCCGTTTGCTCCTGTTGCATATGGGCGCTCGCGTCGTCGAGATACAATGCCTCATCCTCGTGCATGGTGAGCGTGCTGCGGTAGATGAGGAGGATGATCAAGCCGACGGTGAAAACGCCCCACACGATCGCGAGCCCAAGCATTAAAGGAGTCCACGTCCACGTCATAGGCCACCTCGACGGATTGCAAGGTTGTTAGGTAACTCCCTCGTCCCCGGCGAGCGCTGACCAAGCATCCAGAATCTCAAGGGAAGGGCCTAACGCAGATATTATAGACCCGTTGGCAAGCCCCGCCTAGGAATCGTCGTCCAGCCTCTGGCATCTAAGCCGGTAAGTGGCTTGGCATCGGGGAGGAACTAGGCTGCACCTGATTCCGCTTGCCACCCTCTGTTATAATTTAGCTACTCTAGAGCCAAGGAGATACGAATGGCTACGACGACCGTTCCCCAAGTGACGACCAACATTCCTGAAGCAGAAGTAAAGAAGACGCCGCCAGTTTCGATGACTGCCAACGCGGTAACCAAAGTCAAAGAGATCATGGGCCAGCAGACTCCCGTGCCTGCAGGCCTGCGCATTGGCGTCGTCGGAGGCGGGTGCTCCGGCTTTTCCTATTCCATGCAGTTTGAAAACGCCGCTGGAATGATGGACAAAACTTTCGAAATGGACGGACTCAAGGTGTTCGTAGATGCCACCTCCGTTATGTATCTCAACGGCTGCATCGTGGATTACGTCGAGACGCTCGAAGGCGCCGGCTTCAAATTTGAAAATCCAAACGTGAAGAGTACTTGCGGCTGCGGATCGTCGTTCAGCGTCTAAACTTCCCTTCGCGCAAAAAATCTTGGCGCGTAGCATCTTGTCAAAGAAAACGGCCCCATCTTTGGATGGGGCCGTTCCTCTTCCGGGCCGTTTTCCTTAACAATCTTATTGTTGCTGAGGTGGGTTGGAGGGTGGTTGCACCGGCGCAGGCGTGTTCGAGTTCGAACCGTTGCCAAAGGGCGATGACGGATTGCCAAAGCCCGAGGGCTGGCCGAACGGACTGCTGGCATTTCCCGGCATACCCTGTCCCGGTTGCAGGGTTTGTCCAGGCTGGCCTGCGAATCCCTGGAGATTAGGCTGATTAGGTGTGGTAATCAGACCGCCGCGGTCCGTGGTGGGATCGTACACAAACTGCCACTCGTTGTACTTCTTCTTCTTATTGAATTCTCGGATCGTGTTCTTCTTGCTGACGCTAGCCACGCCCACAATCGGCCCGCCGGTGACGAGCTGGCCCGACGACGACTGATCGCTGGGACCGCCGGAGCCAGTCTTCGCGGCACTCGAATCGTCCGAGCTCGAGGAGGAGGACGAAGATCGAGAGGCGTCAGTGCCGGTGGCCTGGTTTGCAGCCGAAGAGCTTGACCCGTTCGCGGTATTGGAACTTGTCCCGAACCCGCTGTTCGCGTTGCCCCCGAATGCAGAAGGTTGCGGAAAGCCGTTGGGCCCGTTCAGAGCCCCGGGAGAGCCGATGGGGTTTGCGCCCGGAATGCTCCCTCCAGCGATGCCGCCGGCAAGCGTTACCCCCGGCTCGCCATAATGAAGCAGCTTGAAATCCTGACCGGTGAGCGGATCTTTATAGTGCTTGCGCAGGAAGCGAAGGTTGTTGGTGTTGTCCAGATCTTCGAGCCGGGTCGGGTAGCGTCCGAATTTCTTGTAGTAACTCCTGATCGCGCGCGAGTATTGAACTCCGCGGTGAATCATTTCCTGCTCCCGGTCCCGCCGAATCTTGAAAGAAATTTCGGGAAGGGCGACGGCGGCCGTTATGGCCAGCAGAGCCACAACCAGAAGCATCGTGAGCAGCACATAGCCCTCTTCCTGCGGGCGATGTCGGCCGATTGCTGCCCGACCCGTACCTGAGAACATAGCCATATCGGAATTTAGGAATTGACAATAGGATATTGGGCGATTGAATTATTGAATCGTCCGCGAAATTGACCTACCAAATTATCCAATCGCAAAATCTCTCCTACCCCTGCGTCAGCGGTATGCTCTGCGGCGGACCGCTGCCCACCACATCCTGGATTTCTACGGACGTGGCAGAAATACGCACTACCTTGTAGCGGCGGTCGACGATCTCGCCCTCTCCCGCAATGAAAACATCCTCGCCCTTGGAAAGAAAAATCTTCTTAGGCTCTCCCGGCTTGCTCGCGAAGCCGAAGAACTTTAAAGGAATTGGCGGAGGAGCCGCCACCGATGGTGGCTGGTACCCGGGATTCGTCTTGTTATCGGTCGTGCCGTTGTCGTGCGGCGTGGGAATCACCGGATCCGCCTGCGATACGAAAATGTTTCTTCCTGAGCCTTCGTACTTAATCTGTTCGGTCGAGGCTAGTTGCTCGAGGTGCAGTGTGGGGTCAAGGTTCTGCGGAGGGCGCTCCTTTTTCCCCAATGCCGGGCCCGAACCCCGTCGCGCCGTGGCGCGCGGGTTCTTCATGGGGGTTCCTTCCGGCCCTATCGCCGTCGTCGCAGGCGTGGTCGAAGCGATGGTCGAGGAGGAAGGCATGAACTGGTAAACCACCACCAGCAGGAGGAACACTCCCAGCACCGCTGCTGCCATCATCTGCTTGCGGTTTTCGATTCCCAGCTTCACGACCCTCCCGTCCTCAAATAGGTTTCAAGCTTCATTTGCAGCTTGATGGGTCCCTTTTGCTCTCCAGCCAGCGCGATGTCGCTGATCAGGAAAAACATGTCGTCGCGTTCCAGCGCATTAATAAACTTAGCCAGCGAAACGTAATTACCGGAGAGCTCCGCTTCCATCTCGACCGGCTCCAGGCGTTCGACCTCCGCTTCTTTCGCCTTGTACTTCGCCTCGGCGATCGTGACCCCGTTCGCCGCAGCCAGTTTGCCGAACTGTGTGGCGATCTGCGAATCCTGGGTGGGGAAGCGCTTCTTGTAGAAATCCCCGATTTGGCGGTTCGCCGTGACCACTTTCTTGTCCAGATTCCGCAGCGGTTCAACCTGCCGGGTCTTGCTTTGCAGCTCACTCCACAACTGGTTCAACTCCTGACGCCGCGACTCGGTCGAGCCCACCAAGGGCGATAACAGCACCGCTACCGCTATGACATCCACGGCCACAAAAACCGCCAGGACTGCCTTGATTTTCTTTCGCGTTTGGCGCAAGTCTGGCATCAGGGATTGCTCCGCCTGGATGTCTCTTTTTTCTTCGGTTCTGCCTTCTTTGCTTCTGCCGCAGGCGCAGTGTCGGGAACGTAAATTCCGTTGATGTCGAATTGAATCGTGTCGCCGCTCCCCGTTTGTGCCGAATGTTCGGTCTCGATATAGGTCTGCGTGAAGCGCCGCGACTCTTCCATGCGGCGCGCCAGTTCCAGCGCTCGGTCGCGAGAATCGCCCCCCACCACCATCTTCAGCTTGAGCTGGTTGCTCTCGTCGAGTTCGGGATGAATCGAAACCAAATGCACCCGCGTCGGCATTACCTTTTCCAGATCTTCCAGTACATGGGTCCAGGAAAGAGCTTTGCGCTCGATCAATTCGTTGAGAAATTGGGATTCATCCCGCGTGGTGCGATTCTCGGGCCGATTGAGAAAATCCTGAGCCTGTTGGCGGCTCCGATCGCGCTGGCCGATTTCGGCGCGGTAGCTGGCGATCATGGCATAGTCGCGGCGCGCCGCAAACCAACATATTTTACGATCGAACTCACAACCTTAGAACCCAAAACCGTAAAACTACGAAATCAGGGCCCCCACCACTCCCGCCATTCTCCATCGCGGGACCGAACTTCCGGTGCTGATTCCCAACTGCGAAGACATCACCAACTCCTGAACCTCGGCGCCGGTTTGCGCCCGCAACGCCGGAGCCGCGCTGCCGATATCCGATATTCCCGCGACGAATATCTTTTCGATGTTCAGATGATATGTATCCTGAAAAAAGACTACCGAAGGATAAACTTCCTCGGCCAACTGCTCTCCGGTAATCGTAACCCCGCGCGTATTTTCCAGCGTTCGGAAGAGTTGAAGCTGTTCGGCGTTCAGAATCGCGATGCTGGTGGTGCGGGCGTCCACCTTGACCACCAGCGTAGGACTCTCTCCCACCGCGGCGCCCAGCGCAGCCAGCATGGAAGGCATTACCACTCCCGGGCTGAATCCGGCTTCCCGGATAGCGGCTTCGTAATCTTCCACCACGCTGGACAATGCCACTGCGGCGACAACGCGAACCGTCCCATTCGACTTCTGCGCGTGGTAAGAAACTCTGGCTTTATCGACGTCGAAAGGCAGAGACTTCTTCATGCGAAAGCGCACAACACTGGCGGCTTCCTCGGTGTCGGCCGGCAGTGTGTCGAATTCCAGCAGCACTACGCGCACCGCCGCATCCGGGACGATGGCAATGACATCGTGGGACCGGCCGGCCACGCTGCCCAGCGTCTCTTGCACCACCGCTCGTACCGCGTCGCGCTGCCGCAAATTGCCTTCGACCAGATCGGGAACTACACTGCCCGGCGCCAGTTCGTGCGCCGCGCAGGCTTCCAGGCTGCGGCCATCTTCGGCCAGCCGGCCCGCCAGCACGCGGTCGGCGGCGATTTCACAAGCCAGCTTGGGTTTTGCCGTGTTGGAACCGGAACTCATGTTCAACGCCAACTCTCTCTATAATTCAAACTCTCCGCCGCGCGAAATGCAATAGCTGGAAGGGCACAGGAGCAGCGGTCAGTGGCGAGTGGCGAGTGATCAGTGATCAGATCGCTGAGTTTGCAATTTCACTGACCACTGAACACTAGCCACTGGCCACTGCTCCCTGGCCACTGCTCCTACCGCATGGCTTCGATGAAGGTGACCTTGTTGATCTCTTTCAAAGTAGTCAGGCCGAGCCGCACCTTATCCAGCGCCGATTCGCGCAGAAAACGCATCCCTTCTTCGCGCGCCGCGCGCCGGATTTCCGACGTCGGCTTCTTGGCCAGGATCATCTCCCGCACCCGGTCGCTCAAATCCAGCAATTCGTGAATCGCGGTTCGGCCCCGAAAGCCGGTGCCCGCGCACTCGATGCATCCCGGCCCTTCATACAATGCCACCTTCGACCATTGCGCCGGATCCAGCCCGCTCGCCTCCAGCACATCCGGCGGATAATTCACCTGGGTCCGGCAGGACTCGCAGATCAGCCGCACCAGCCGCTGCGCCAGAATACAATTCAACGCCGAAACAAAGTTATAGGGTTCGACGCCCATGTTCAGGAAGCGCCCAATCACGTCGACCACGTTGTTGGCGTGCACCGTCGTGAAAACCAGGTGGCCGGTCAGAGCGGACTGAATGGCAATCTGTGCCGTCTCCGTGTCGCGGATTTCGCCCACCATGATTTTGTCCGGATCGTGACGCAGGATCGAGCGCAATCCCCGCGCGAAGGTTAGCCCCTTTTTCTCGTTGACCGGAATCTGCGTGATGCCGCGCAACTGATACTCGACCGGATCTTCAATCGTAATAATCTTATCTTCGTCGGTCTTGATCTCGTTCACCGCGGCGTACAGCGTCGTCGTCTTGCCGCTGCCCGTCGGCCCCGTCACCAGCACCATGCCGTAAGGCTCTTTAATGTAGCGCCGGAACTTGCGCAGATCGTCTTCGTCGAAACCCACCACGTCGAGCGTGAGCGTGCGGAACTTCTCGCTCATCGATTCTTTATCGAGCACGCGCAGCACCGCGTCTTCCCCGTGAATCGACGGCATGATGGAAACCCGGAAGTCGATGGCGCGCCCGTTGTACTTCACCCGGAAGCGCCCGTCCTGCGGTACGCGGCGTTCCGAAATATCCAGTTCGCTCATCACCTTGATGCGCGAGATTACAGTGGAGTGGTGTTCCTTGCCAATGGGCGGCATGGCCTGTGTCAGCACGCCGTCGATGCGAAACTTGATCACCACCGAGTCGTCCCGGGTCTCGATGTGAATGTCGGAAGCGCGCCGCTGCAGTGCGGTAAAAATCGTCGTATCGACCAGCCGGATGATCGGGCTGGTGTCGCCCGCCGCCGTCAGCTTGTCGATGGTCAGGGTTTCTTCGGCGCCCGTGGCCTCGTCTTCCCGAATGATCTGAAAGCCTTCGCTGGCCTCTTCCAGTACGCGCTGCGATTGCTCCGTCTTCTTGAGAATGTCGCTGATCTGTTTCAGCGTCGCGACCTTGGTGACGATCCGCTTCTGCAGCAGCAGGCTGATCTCGTCGATCATCATCAGTTGGCTGGGATCGGCAATGGCAATCGCCAGCTTCCCGTCCGCCGTCTCCTCCAGCGGCACGAAGTTGTAGCGGAACATCAACTCCGGAGAAAATTTCTTGAACAGCTCATGGTGAAGCTGAAAATCGGTGAGATCCACAAACTCGCAGCGGTAGCGCCGCGCCACGTCCTGTGCGCGCTCCAGGTCGGTGATGGGATTCCCCGTGGTTGCCACCTGCCCGCCGTTCTCGCCGTGCACGAAAAGTGATTTCTTTTCCGCCATCGCCATTCTCACATCCCCGCGTTCATTCCGCTTCCCGCCTTAGTGCGCTCCCTGCATCCCTAGGCTGAAGATCGGCAAGTACAGCGAGATCATCACGCCACCCACAAAGACCGCCATAACAATCAGTATGAGCGGCTCAATCAGCGCCATCGATGCGGCCAACGCCGTCTGCACATCTTCCTCGTAAAACTCCGCCACGGAATTCAGCATTGCCGGCAATGCGCCCGTAGACTCTCCCACTTCCAACATCTCGACCGCCAGGTCGGGGAAAATCCTCTGCTCCTCCAGGCTGCTGGCCAGCCCTTGTCCCTCGCGAACCCTCACGCTGGCGCGCATTATGCCCTTTAGAATGCGACGGCTGGTCATGGAACCGCCCGCCGTTTCCATCGACGGCACCAGCGGCATGCCGCCTTGCAGCAGCGTCGCCAGCATCCGCGAAAAAGTCGCTACCTGATGCTTCAGCCGGATATCGCCCAGCAACGGCAAACTCAAGATCACGCGGTCAATCTGGTCGCCCCCGCGATCGGTTTTTCGCCACTGCCAAGAAAGAAATCCCGCGAGCACCGCCCCAATCGCTATAAACGGAAAGTATTTCTGCGTGATCACTCCCACCGAGAGCATGAACACTGTGATTGCCGGCAGCTTCGCATCCAGGCTATTGAACAGTTCCGCAAATTTAGGCACCACGTACGTGAACAGAAACATCACCATGATCGTCACCACGGCCACCAGCAGCGTGGGATAGATCAGGGACACAAAAAGCTTCTTGCGGAAGCTCATCGTCAGCCGCTGAAAATTAATGTAGCGGGTCAGTACCTCGTCGATGTTTCCGCTCTTCTCCCCCGCCATCAGCGTGGTGGTATAGATCCTTGGCACCATGGCATGAGTGGCGAACGCGTCCGAAAGCAACTCGCCCCCTTTCACCCGCTCCCGCACATTCTCGAGGAGTTGCCGCAGATGACTATCCCTCTGCCTCTTGATCAGCAGATCCAGAGAGTTCAGAATCGGCAGTCCGGCCTTGATCAGCGTCAGGAACTGCTGGTTGAACACCAGAAACGAACTCGGCTTAATCTTGCGTCCGCGCCCCAGCGATAAGCCGCCCGACAACAACCCCTGGGGCTTTACCCAGTGGACCAGATAGCCCTGTGACGCGAAGCGTTCGCGCACCTCCGCCACCGAGTAGCCCTGCTCGATCTGCTGGTGCGTGTGTCCGCGCTCGTCCGCGAGTTTTACGACAAATTCCGCCATTCCCTTGTTTTTCTAGGTCTGTTTTTCTAGGTCTGTTCCTTCTAGGTCCCGAATCGAAGCGAAACCCTCTCGGCTCAGTCTAACATTCCGCCTCGCCATCCCGAGCGCAGATCACCACAACTCCCGGCTCTCCCACGTATCGCAAGTAACCAGCCCGACCTCGCTTTGAACAGGGCGCGGCTTCCAGCCGGCGCTACTAGGGATCCGGAAGGACTCAGGCTTCAGCCTTGAGGGACGAACAGTTTCGTTTAAGCAACCTTGCGATCCTAACCAACGCTAAATCATCGCGATACAACGAATTATTATGTCGCAACATTACGGTCCCAGCTCACTCTCCACCGTTTCCGTCCCCGGCGGAGGCTTGAACCGGAACCGCCCCTCCGAAATCGCCTCATCTTCCTTCTGGTCGCTGAACCGGTATTCCGTCACCGATCCATCCACTTCGTTGATCACGATGCGCACGATCCTGTGATCTGCAGCTACCTCCAGCAGAATCTCGCTCACCCGCGCCGCCAAAGCCTGCGGCACCCCTCGCAGCACTACGTCACCGGCATTCACCGGGGCCACATCAGGCGCTAACGATAGCCCCTTTAACTCCTTTTCCAGCTTGCTCTTGCCCAGCAAAAACGCAAGCGGAGAACGAATGTCATCCAGCTTTCGCGCCTCCGTTCTCCGCGCCTGGCGGTCTTCCGGGACGTAAAACCACGCATCTTTCCCATCACTCACAAACAGCTTCTCCCTGGGAGAACGGTACTCCCATCTCATCTTGCCAGGTTTTTTCAGCCCGCCCTTTGCCAGCCAAAGCGTCCCGGACTCAGTCCGCTCTATGCCGGAACCGTGATAAATCTCAGTAAACTCCGCCTGCAAGCTGCGCAAGTGGTTGTAGTGTTCGTCCACCCCCGCGGCGATCGAATGCCCGTCTCCCGCGGCGCCAGCCGCCGGCGCCACGGCAAGCAGCAAAACCACGGCAAACTTGGTGATTGCGGTGTTCACGTTTATCGATTCTACGCCCCGATCCGGCGACTCCTTCAGCAAACCCGATCGCATCTATGATTTGTGTACGACCCGAATCAGGGTATGCCTTGTCAATCACAACGCCTGGATCACATGGCGCAAGTAAGATCCGTATCAGGGCACGCATTCATGCGTGCCGCAAGCGGTGCAGCATCTGTTCGCCTTCAGGCGCTGCATTCCAGGCTCCTCCGAAAGCATCTTGTATCTACACACTCCAATGTGTAATAATATACACATGGCAACCAACCTTGCCCTTGACGACTCTCTTATCGAGGAAGCAGTGCGTATAGGCGGTCACAAAACCAAGAAGGAAGCAGTCACCGCAGCCCTCGCGGAATATGTGAAACGCCGCAAGCAGCTTCGCATTCTGAAGGCATTTGGCTCCGTTGATTTCGATCCCAAATACGACTACAAAGCCGAGCGCAGCAGAAAGCGCTCCTGACCATGCTGGTTCTGGTCGACACGCCTGTCTGGTCGCTTGCCCTGCGGCGAAGCGGTGCGGACCTAAACCCCCGCGAGCAGCGTCTCACCGCTGCGTTGCGGGAACTCATTCGCGATGGACGCGCTCAACTTGTCGGACCCGTCCGCCAGGAATTGCTTTCTGGCATCCGCCGCGAACCCGCCTTCAGGAAACTCCGCGACCAACTGCGCTCGTTCGACGAACCTCCCTTGGAGGTTGACGATTATGAAGAGGCCGCCCGCATCCACAACCAGTGCCGGTCACGAGGCATCGCAGGTTCGGCGATCGATTTCCTTATTTGCGCAGCTGCCTCTCGTCGCGACTGGCAGATCTTTACCACCGACCACGACTTCACCCATTACGCGACCGTACTGCCCCTGAACCTTCTTCACGTGACTTCATAACCGATAGCCGGAATCGATGACGAGAACTGAGACCGAGAACTTAGAACCTAGAACCTAGAACCTAGAACCGAGAACTACCCTCAAAGTTTCTTCGCAATCGCACAGTACAAATCAATCGCCTCAACGAGTTGCCGCTTCTCGATGAACTCGTCTTCCGTATGCGCAACGTGAATCGATCCCGGACCAATCAGCAGCGGCTCGCCCCAATTCGTCAGCTTGGGAATGTCAGTGGTGAACGAGGCGATCATCGTAGGCAAACCGTCAACGGTTCGCAGTCGCAGGAAAGGCAGTTCGAGCGGAAACTCAACCTTCACCTGATCGCCGGCGGTCTCGACAATCTGACGCCGCAAATCCGTCGATGGACCAATCAGACGATAAAGTAAGTCCGCATGAGCGTAATCAGGAATCACGTTCGGCGCGCGTCCCCCTTCGATCAACCCAATGTTCAAAGTGCACGGACCAATCTCCGGATCGGAAGGCAACGGCATCGCTCGCAATCGCGTAAGAGCCGGAATCAGCTTGTCGATGGCCGATTCGCCGAGTTCAGGATAAGCCGAATGCGCCATCCTTCCGGAAGCGGTAACTTCGATTCGCAACGTTCCCTTCGAAGCCAGCGCGATGCGATTCTCAGTCGGCTCGCCATTGATCAAATACTTGCACCCATGTGCTCGCTGACTCGCCGCTTCATTCGCCGCGTATTCGTTGGCCACCGTCGCGCCCAGGCTGTCGCGTTCTTCGCCCACCAGAAAGAGCAGCCCGACATAGACTCCTTGCTGGCGCAAGCGTTCCGCCGCTGCGAACTGCGCGGCGATAATGCCCTTCGCGTCGCAAGAACCGCGACCGTAAATGCGCGTGGCATCTTCGGAAGAACGAATGAACGGAGGAACCGTATCCATGTGCGTGGAGAAAACCACTTCCGGACGCGGCTGCTCAGGAGACGTTGCGTAAACATTGGCGCGATCGCCTTCCACCGCCATCTTCTTCGTCTGGTAACCAACCCGGCAAAGCTCGCGGAACAGAAACTCTCCGACAGCGGCCTCGTTGCCCGTGATGGATTCAATATCAACCAACTGGCGCGTGAGCGCGATTGCGTCCATGGACCAAGCATAAACTACAGCGTCAGAAGAACAGCAGATCATGTAATCTGAGTTTTGTGATTGCGCAGAATTCAACTATTAAGTCGCTGTTCCTCGAGGGTCCTGCGGGTCGCCTCGAAGCGCTGCTGAACGCAGGCGTCGCGACCGCGACTCATGCGGCGATTGTTTGCCATCCCCATCCGCTGTTCGGCGGGACGCTGCATAACAAGGTAGTGTTCCACACCATGAAGGCGCTGAACAGCTTTGGTTTTCCCGTGTTGCGCTTTAACTTTCGAGGCACCGGGCTGAGCCAAGGCGAGCACGATCAGGGCAATGGAGAAGTCGAGGATGTTCACACCGCGCTCGACTGGCTGGACGCGGAGTTTCACCTACCCTTGATATTTGCGGGATTCTCTTTTGGCGCGGCGGTTGGGCTTCGAGCCGCGTGTTCCGATGCGCGCGTGAAGGCACTGATCGGCGTCGGCGTTCCAGCGATTCCGGTTGCCGCCGCCACGGAAACTCCGCGCACGTATACCTTCGATTTCCTGCGGCACTGCGACAGGCCGAAATTGTTCGTCAGCGGCGCGCGCGATCTGTTTGGTCCGCGGCCCAAGCTGGAAGCTCTGGTCGCATCGGCAGCGGAGCCGAAAACACTAGTTGTGATTGAGGGCGCAGACCATTTCTTCGAAGGCCGCTTGCGCGAACTGCGCGAGACGATTGAAGGTTGGGTGCGCCAAGAAATCGTGCGACAGGAAATCGTGCGACAACGATGATCTCTATAATCCTGCCCATGACTCATGCTGATCGCGAATCGCACTTTCGCCAGATGCGCGAGACCGCGCGCGAACTTTTTCTTCACGCGCTGGCCGAGGCCTCGATCTCCAAAGCATTTGCGCGGCATGTGCATTGCGAGCGCGGCGTGCTGCGCCTCGGCGACGATCTTTACCACCTGGAAGCATATTCGCGGGTTCTGGTCATCTCCATCGGCAAGGCCGGACACACGCTGGTCGAAGCTCTGGCTCAGCAAGTGGGCATGTCCCTCGAAGGCATTGTGGCCACTTCAATCGAACCGGTTTCGCAGGTGCGCGGCTTCCGCTATTTTCATGGCGGACATCCCACACCCAATGCCGAATCGATCCACGCAGCGAACGCCATCCTCAAGGTACTCGACGCGCAAACTGCGTCATCGCTGGTGATTTTTATGATCAGCGGCGGAGGATCGTCGATTGTCGAGAAGGCCATCGACGCTGAGATTTCTCTGGACGATCTCATCGCGACCTATCGTGCGCTCGTGCTTTCGGGCGCCCCCATCGCCGAAATCAATGCCATCCGCAAACATCTTTCGGCTGTGAAAGGAGGGCGATTGGCGCGGGCCGCATTTCCGGCGCAGCAAGTTTCTCTACTGGTCTCCGACGTTCCGTGCGGAACGCCCGATGCTCTGGCGTCTGGTCCGACCATGCCCGATTCAACCAGCGTGGAGGACTGTTACCGCATCGCGGAGAAACATGGCTTGCTGCCGCAGTTTCCGCATTCCACGCGCGAATTGTTTGACCGCCACGCTCTGGAGGAGACCCCGAAGTCCGACGATCAGTCGTTTTACCGTTCGCGCTGGTGGACGGTTCTCTCCAACCAGACCGCGGTCGAGCAGGCGAGCGCGGCGGCGGAGCGCGCCGGCTTCGCTGTGCACGTGGACAATTCCTGTGATGACTGGGACTACGCACGCGCGACAGAATACTTATTGAAACGCCTGCGCGCGCTAAGAAAGGAATCCGGCCGCGTGTGCCTGATTTCGGGTGGAGAAGTGACGGTAAAAGTTACGAACGGCGGCGTCGGCGGACGCAATCAGCAGTTTGCGCTGGCATGTGCTGCGAAGATCGCCGGAGAGAACATCACAGTGCTCAGCGCTGGAACGGACGGCGTGGATGGGAACAGTCCCGCGGCCGGCGCGGTCGCGGATGGAACAACGTTGATGCGCGCGCAGGCGCTCGGATTGCGTGCTCAAGCCGGCCTCGAAACGTTTGACTCGTATCCGTTTTTCAGGGCGCTGGGCGATGCGATCGAGACTGGGCCCACGGGCAACAACCTGCGCGATCTGAGGATCATGTTGGCTTACTAAATCTAGTCAGCCCACCTGGACGGAATTTCGCTGTGCTTCGCCCAAGCGGGACAGCCGAGGCGGCTGTCGCCACGCAAGCACTACTAAAGCTACGCCGCTTCGCTCTTCACCTGTACTCCAGCCCATTTCTCTAACAACGTCAGTGTCGCGGCATAGTCAAGGTCGCGGTGGCCCTCTTCGGTAGCCAGGTCGTAAATCTCTTCCACGGTTTCGAGGGCGGGCAGTTTCACGCGCGCTTCTTTGGCGGCTTCGAGCGTGAGCAGAATGTCTTTGTGCATCAGGCGCAGGGGAAAGTTGGGCGTGAAGTCGTGCTGCAGGACGAAGGGCGCCTTGTAGTCAACGACGCCCGAGCGCACCATGGTGGCTTCGATCAGTGCAACCAGCTGCCGTGGATCCACGCCGAGTTTGGTGGCAAGCGTGAGCGCTTCGGCAAAACCCTCGAAGATGAGGGCAATTTGCAGATTCATCGCCAGCTTTGTCGCCTGGCCCTTGCCGGTCTCGCCCATGCGGAAGATTTTTTTGCCCATGGCTTCGAAGAGGGGATGGAGACGCTCGATGATTGCTTCTTCGCCTCCAACCATGAAAATTAGAGTTCCATTCCCAGCGCCGATCTTCGATCCGGTCATCGGAGCGTCGACGTAAGCTACGCCCCTGGCGCGCACGCGCTCTGCGAACCTCAGAGTTGCAGAGGGCGAAATGGTGCTGGAATCCGCGATGATCATGCCTTCTGCCAGCGACTGCTCCACGCCCTCGGGACCAAATAAAATTCTTTCCACGGCGGCGGTATCGGAGACGCAAAGCCAGACAACCTCGGCGCCCTGCGCGGCTGCGGCGGGATTGGGGGCGATGCCAGCCCCTTCCACCATTTTGCCCGGAGTACGATTCCACACCGTGACTTCGTGGCCAGCCTTAACCAGATTCGCGGCCATGGCGTGCCCCATAATTCCCAGACCTAAGAAAGCGACGCGCATTTCGAAACTTCTCCTTGGAACGAAAGGACTTTTCGAATTAGATATGAGCAAGAGGATCGAGGTCAAGCAAAGCAGGGTGGAGTTGCTTTTAAGGAATAAACTACGAAGGGCACGAAGTTACACGAAGGAGAGGACATCGGGATAAATATTTCCTTAGATTGCCCAGGGAACCGCGAGAATTACGCTTTGTTCTGTACGGGCCTGAAGTAAAATAAAGCCAATGGCTGGCAGCGTTCATCCAACAAGCAGGGCAGTTGGATGATCGAGTCAGGACGATCAAGTTCGGATGATTAAGGCAACGCTTCGCAATCGGGCTCTTCGCAAGCGCGCGTCGCAGTTTGGGCGACTGGTGCGGCGCTCCGCGGTCACACCTCTTTGTGGGGAGACTCACAAACCGCGCCTTGCCTCGAACGGCGAATTAGGGGTGACCTTCATCGGGCATTCCAGCTTCTTCGTGCAGATCGGCGGGCAAAGCGTGATGATCGATCCCAACTTCGCGCGCTGGCTGTTTGTGCTGAAGCGCCTCCGGCGTCCCGGGCTGCGCGTGCGCGATTTGCCGGCCATCGATGTCGTGCTGGTGACTCATGCGCATTTCGATCATCTCCACCGGCCGTCGTTGCGAGCGATCGTGCAGAACAATTTGCGCACTCGCGGAACCGCTCCGGCGATCATTATTCCGAGCCATGTCACCGACCTGGTTTCCGATCTCGGTTTCTCCGAGATCATCGAACTCGACTGGTGGAAGAGTTCGCGCTACGCCGGCTTGCAGGTGACACACGTTCCCTCACGGCATTGGGGAGCGCGCATCCTCAAGGATTCGCATCGCGGCTACGGCGGTTATGTGTTGAAGGCAGGGAAGCATTCGGTCTATCACGCGGGCGATACGGCATATTTTGCGGGCTTCCGCGAGATCGGCCGAAGGCTGTCGCCGGAATTAGCGCTGCTTCCCATCGGTGCCTACAATCCGCCGACGTTCCGCAATGTTCACACCAATCCGGCCGACGCCACGCGCGCCTTCCTCGACCTCAATTCGCGTTGGATGATTCCCATGCACTATGGAACCTTCCGGCTGTCGCACGAGCCCGTGGATGAGCCTTTGCAATTGCTGGAGCAGGAAGCGCGACAAGCTGGGATCGAGGACCGCGTCGTAGTGCTGGAAGAGGGCGTCACCCGTTTCTTCTGAAACGGATACCTGGTAACGCACATGGTTGTTGGTCTTTTCAAAACCAGGCTGTAACACTTCTTTGACACAAGCGGACGGCTTTTCGGTGTAGACTTTCGTTCCTACAGATTTTCGCTTCAGGAGGACATCATGGCGGTACAAGCGATTCCCAAGGGATACCACACTCTTACTCCGACCCTTACCGTGCGCGACGGGGCTCGCGCCATTGAATTCTACAAGACGGCATTTGGCGCCGAAGAAAAGGGCGTGATGAAAGGACCGGATGGCAAGGTCATGCATGCCGAGCGCCGCATTGGCGACTCGCTTTTTATGCTGGCCGACGAATTCCCGCAATTTGGATCTCTGTCTCCACAGTCCATCGGCGGCAGCGGCATGGGGCTGCACATCTACGTCGAGGATGTAGACTCAGCCTTCGACCGCGCCACTAAGGCGGGAGCAAAAATTGAGATGCCGGTCAGCGACATGTTCTGGGGAGACCGTTTCGGCAAGTTGGTGGATCCGTTTGGCCACAAGTGGTCGATCGCGACCCACAAACGCGATATGTCGCCGGAGGAGATTGAACAGGCTCAGGATGAATTCATGAAGCAAATGCCGAAGACGGCGTGATGATGGATTAGAGGCGGCTGAGATTTCTTGATTTCGTTGCTGGGCGCGGTGCTGACCGCGCCCATTTTCCTGCGGTTTTAGTACTTCCGTAATGCCTTCAAGTCCGCTATTACACAAGTATTACAGTGGCCTGTCCCGTCTCTTGATACGTTAAGTAAAGCGCTAGCGTATTCAAAACCAGCAAAAATTGGGGACCCTCGTGGAAATGCAACTGGAAAGCCTGGAAAAAAGACAAGCTGCAAATGGCGAACTTAATTGGGTGACCGCGGCATTCATGATGCTCTTCCACGTTGGAGCAGTGGCCGCTCTTTTCTTCTTCACATGGAAGGCGCTGTTCGTCGCCATGTTCCTGTGGTGGGTGTCGGGCAGCCTGGGCATCGGCATGAGCTATCATCGCCTGCTCACACACCGCGGCTACAAGACTCCGAAGTGGGTCGAGTATTTCCTGACGGTCTGCGCTACGCTGGCGCTCGAGGGCGGACCGATTTTCTGGGTGGCTACCCACCGCATTCATCATCAATATTCGGATGAAGATGGCGATCCGCATTCGCCCATCGACGGCAAATGGTGGGCGCACATGGGCTGGATTCTGATGGGCAAGTCGATGCACCATGACACCACCACGCTGGCCCGCTACGTCCCCGATCTGGCGAAGGATAAATTTCACGTTTGGATAACGAAATATCACTACGTACCCATGATTGTTCTGGGAGTCATTCTGCTGGCTATCGGTGGACTGCCGTTTCTGATGTGGGGAATTTTCATGCGCACGGTGGTTGGCCTGCACGCCACCTGGCTGGTCAACTCAGCAACGCATTCCTGGGGGACGCGGCGTTTTGCTACGCGCGACCTTTCTACTAACAGTTGGTGGGTGGCTCTGCTCACTTTCGGGGAAGGCTGGCACAACAATCATCACGCGCATCCGACTGCGGCCCAGCACGGGTTCACCTGGTATGAGATTGACATGAACTGGTACGGGATTTGGGCCCTCAAGCAACTGGGCCTGGCTTGGGACGTTAAGCGTGTGAAGCTGGCTGACCTGGAGAACGGACTGGTCGCCGCGCCAAATGGACGGTTGGTTACGGGCGGTCTGGCGGAGGGTGCGGCGGCAGGCGACTAGACTGTCATGCATTTCAGAAATTCGACCCCGATCACTGTGATCGGGTTTTTTTGCTGCGTGCAAATAAATCTCAAACACAGAGGTCACGGAGGCACACAGGGTAATCCAGGTCGTTTGAAACGATCTACCCTGTGCTGCTCCGTGACCTCTGTGTTTAAGATTTTTGCTCCTGAACCAGCGCGGCGACGGATGAGGCCTCCGAAGCGGTAAAATCAGCGTGACGCTATGCGCATCACGAGCCGCCGTGGAACCATCGTCTTCTT
>WNFI01329620.1_pt1 | contig 19390 bp, 16 predicted proteins | sample 5400471 | NCBI WGS metagenome assembly WNFI01 (sample SAMN13153348, study PRJNA577476) | soil metagenome | isolation source: 100 cm saprolite on Douglas fir-dominated hillslope | place: USA:California | collected 2013-09-17 | reverse complement strand
CCGCAGCCTCAAGAAAATTCCTGAAGCCGACATGCTCAAACTCGTTTCCGATTACGGCCTTTCCAAAGTTGAGGATCTCTACGCCGCCGTCGGTTTCGGAAAATATTCCGCCCGCCAGGTCCTCACGCGCGTTCTCGGAGAACCGGAAAAATCCGCGGAGACCGAGACCGTTGACGCCAAGCCTACCCTCGTCAAAACCGTAAAACGGATGCTGGGCTTCGGCGAGGCGCCCTTGGTCGTCAAGGGCCACGACGACTTGCTCGTCTACCGCGCCAAGTGTTGCAATCCCATTCCCGGCGACGAAATTGTCGGCTACATCACGCGCGGCCGCGGCGTCGCCGTGCACACTCGAACGTGCCCCAACGTCCAGAATCTCATGTACCAGACCGAACGCCGCATCGCCGTCGAGTGGGGCGGCGGATCCGAAGCCAAGTTTCCCGTCCAGCTCACCATCCGCGCGCGCGACCGCGCCGGCCTTCTCGCAGAAATCACCGCCGTCATCAGCGGTGCCGGTTCCAACATCCACAACCTCGAGAGCCGCCCCGATCGCACCAACGCGCGCATCGACGCCAACCTCGAAATTGCCGACAAGCGCCAGCTCGAAACGATCCTCGTCAATATCCGCAAAATTTCCGGCGTCTTCGGCGTCGAACGCGTCTACCAACCCGGCCAATGAATCTCCCCTTTGTTTCTCTCAGGGCCGCCCCTGCCGCTGCGGTCCGCGCCGTTTCATTTTCTTTCGCTGCCGGCTCTGCTCATTCGACCTGTCCTTTCGGCGGGTATCTTGCAAAGCACACTTTCGTGCCTTGCCCGTTGCCCCCGATACAATGGAGTTATGCGGTTCAAGCTCATGCTTCTCGGCGTGCTCGTCCTCTTCCGGTTGAGCGGGTGCCACCAGCATCCGCTCACGGATTATCGTCCGCTGGACCAGGCGGGGATGTGGTCCAGCAACGTCGAACAACTCAAGACGTTGAACACCTCGGATATGGAAGTCGCGCAACTCGTAAAGCTGAAGCAAGCCGGGATCACTGACGATGCTTGCGTAACTCTGATTACCGACGCGCACCAGCGCCAGCACCCTTTTACCAGCGCCGATTCCGCAATCAACCTTGCGCGTGCGGGGTACGCCGAGCCGGTGATTCTGGAAATTGCGAAAACGGATCAGCTGGATATCATCAGCGGCGATGCCGTCATGCTGCGATTGGTCGGGCTTTCCGATTCCGCCGTCGATTTGATTTTGCACAGAAGATTGAAAGGTCAGCCCACCATGAGCAGCGCGGAGATCGGCCGCCTGAAAAACACCGGACTCACCGAGAAACAAATTCTCGAGCGCATCAATCAGGGGATGACCGACGCGCAGGCCGACAAGGAAGCGGCATTCCGCGAGGCCACGCGCAATCACGCGAACACGGGTTTCGTTCGAACGCGCGGCCGCCGCCCGCGCTGATTCTTCCGTTCGAACTTGAGCAACGTTTGAAACCAACGGTCTGCTGTTATCTGCAAAGATTCACGCGGCTCTTTTGCTGTGAAGTTTTCCCCGATACAATCAAAGCGTTTTGCGCGTTCGAATTCATGCGCGTTTGCTTTTGGTGATGGCGCTGGGAGCGGCTGCGCTGGAGGCGGCGGGGTGTGTGGCGCCGCTCGGCCCCGGCTACACCATCGAGAGCCAGCAAGTGCACGTGCGATTCGAATCCGCTCCGGAGCCGCGCATTCGAATTGAGGCGGAATACCTGCTGAAGAATACCGGCAACCGGCCGCTCAGCGAACTCGAGTTGCGCTTGCCGGGGCGGCGGCGTTTTCATTTTGACGAGCCTCGCGCCAGCTGGGATGCAACCACAGTCACAGCAGGAGTCTCGACCGAGAATCCGCGAAATGCGCTGATTCCTCTTCCCCAGCCGTGGAGCATGTCGGCGCGCCACACTTTGCATCTCTCCGTTGAGTATTTGCCGGCGAGCGCGGGCGAAACGGCTTTGAGTTTTACCGGCGATGCATTTTTTCTGCCGGCAGAGGGATGGAGTCCCGAATTGCTTCCGTCGCGAGGCCTATTCGCCACGGGCGGGGTACCGCCGAAAAAATGGGAAATGAGCGTGAGCGTGCCGGAAGGATTTCTGGTGCACACCAGCGGTCAGCAATCTAAAACTTCGCGCAGGAACGGAAAGACGATCGTGCTCGCTGCACAGCGAACGAGCGACCATTATCCTTTCGTGATTGCGGGACGCTACAACTCCGAGCAAATCGGCGGGGGAGGAGAAAAAATCTATCTTTGGACGCGGAAAGCGCCCGACGCGGCAAGGCTCCAGGAACTGAGTGAAGCGCTCATTCAAACGACGAAGGCCTATGACGAAGTGTTCGGAGCACGCACGAAGGAGCCGTCCGCGACGTGGATTGTGGAATGTCCTGTCGCGGCGGGCTGTTTCACCCTCCCGACTCGCACGATGGCTGTATTACTGGGCGAGAAGGAAGGGGAACCGACCTCGGCCGAGATGGTTTCCCCGGACGCCATGATGGTGGACCTCGGCAGCGGCGCGCCCAAAGTTGCGGCCGCGGCCGCTGCTCCCTCGCTGGCGGCTAGCTGGCTGGGCTACGCGCAGAATCCTGGATTCTTCGAGCAGGAGCCGCCGCTCTCCGCGCTTCCAGCCTTCGCGGCGTCGATTGGGCGCGAGGCTGGGGAAGCCGCGGACTCGCGCGGGGAAACGATCCGCCGCGCGCTGCAATTGATCCCGGAGAAAGCCGCAGCCCGCCGGCCGGAAGATTCAACCGTAGTGCGAGCAAAGAGTTTTTTATTTTTCTATGCGTTGCAGGATCGCTATGGGCGGGAAGTGTTTCGAAAGGCGCTCAGCCACATGTTGTATGCTCGCAGGGAGCGGGGGTTTGAACTCAGCGATCTGATTGCGGCGTTCGAACAGGAAACGCACCAGAACGCTGCAGAGTTCGTGCGATTATGGATGAAGCAACCGGGAGTGCCCGAGGAGTTTCGAGCGCGTTACGCGGAAACCGCCCCGGCGACGGCCCAATCTGAAAAGGAGAGCGCACCATGAGAGACGTCGTTCTGACCGACCGGGGGCCAAAACCCATCGGACCGTATTCGCAGGCCATCCGGGCGAATGGATTTCTTTACGTCTCGGGGCAAGTGGCGCTGGACCCGAAAACGGGCGAGATGACGGGAGCGGACATCCGGCAGCAGACGGAGCGAGTGCTCGAAAACGTGAAGGGAATTCTGGAGGCGGCGGGTTCGAATCTTCATCACGTCGTGAAGACGACGGTTTTTCTGAAGGACATGAACGAGTTTGCGGCCATGAACGAAGTGTACGGCAAGTATTTCACATCGGCGGCGCCGGCGCGCTCGACGGTGCAGGTGTCGCGTCTTCCGAAGGACGCGCTGGTGGAGATCGAAGTGATTGCCGGGTTGTAGGCGAAAGGCGAAGGAAACAGGACGAATGGATCCTGGTATCTGGCGTGATGGTAATGCAGACTCTTCGTTGAATTTGGTTCTCGAACCGAAACGTCGTAGCTGATGTGGACTAAATCAGGCATGAAGTTGAGTCTAAACCCGCACACGCAAGACCGGCGTGTGCGGCACCCGGAAGCGTCTCAGAATTTTTCGTGTGTGCCATCCGCCAAATGGAAACCAACTCCAGATTCGTGCTGGCGCTTTACGTCGGCGCCGCCCGCCATCGCAAGGGAGCCTATCGCTGACGGGCGCGCCGGTCCGCGGTCATAAAATGCTTCTCGAATAACTCTTGCGCCCGCTTCGCGCCTTCTTCCGTCATCACCACCGATTTTGCCTTGCTCTTCGGGTCCGAGATGTACCCCTTCTCGTGCAACCGGTCCATCGCCTCCCAGTCGTGCGATTTCCACGCTCGGCGGCCCTGTTTGCCGTCGAACATCGTCAAGTACAGCAGCGCCAGCACCACCTCATCCACTTTGTCCTTGTCGTATTCCATCACAGACCTCGCCGCACTCCTGCGCGCCACGATGGTAGCACCTGCAAGGGCAGGAGAGGCGCAGGCCGCTCCTAGCTGGAACATTCCCGGGGTCGAAGACGCGGTCAAAGATGAGCGCAGCGAGCTGCGGCACTCACCGGGGGTCCTCCACCCGCCCGACACTTGCCTTGCTTGACTACTCGCGGTAAATTCACGGCGTATGGCTACCCCGTCAACTGCGAAGATTGGAAGAAACGATCCGTGCCCTTGCGGGAGCGGGAAGAAGTACAAGCGGTGCTGCCTGGAGCAGGAGGCAGCGCTCCATGAGCAATGGTCCCGGGAGCGTGAGGCCTGCGACGAACTTACACGAGACATGATGAAGTTCGCCGCGCTCCATTTCGGGGAGCAATTGGAGGAGGCGTGGAAAGATTTCGAAATGAGCGATTTCCCGGAGCCCCTGGATGAACACGAGGATGAGCGGCAAATTTTCATGCCGTACTTCCTGTTCCACTGGGATCCGTTCAGGCCGCGCAGCAGAAAGGCGACCCGAGGAAATAGTGGGGTGGTTGCGCGAGCCTACGCGCTTGAAAGAGCAGGCCAACTTTCAGACCTGGAGCAACTGATTCTCGAGCAATCCGCGACGCAGCCCGTGAGTTTCCACGAGGTCCTATGGTGCAAGCCCGGAGAACGCATGGAGCTTCGCGACATCTTGATGGGCGGTGATGTCGAGGTTTTCGAACGATTGGGATCCCAGGGACTGCAACGGGGGGACATCCTTTTTGCGCAGGTGTGGAATCTCAAGGGATATTCCATCCTCGGCTGTACCGCGCCCATCTGCATCCCGCCCAAGTGGAAGGCCGAGGTCATCGGACTTCGCAGAAAGTTACAGAAAAAGATCGCGAAGCAGAACCGGAACCTGGCCGCCGGAGATCTTAACCGGTATGCAGACGACGTCCGGGAAGCCTACCTGGATATTCGGGATGGATTGTACGCGCCGCCGCGGCTTGCCAATACAGACGGTGATCCCCTGGTTTTTCACACAATGACATTCCACATTGAGTCCGCGGACGCGGCATTCGAAGCACTGGCGCCGCTGGCGGTGGGACGGTCAAAGGAAGAGATCCTGGACGATGCGGAGTACAACGAAGCGGGAAAGCTTCGCTGTGTGGAATTTGACTGGCTGATGAAAGGGAATCGGAAAATGTCGACCTGGGAGAACACGATCCTGGGCAGCATCAAGATATCGGAGAATTCCCTCGTCGCAGAGGTGAACTCAGAAAAGCGCGCCGAGCGGTTACGGGCAGAAATTGAAAAGCGGCTCGGGGACGCTGCCAGTCACCAAAGTACGGTCGCAAAGACAGCCGATGAGCTGCTCGCTGAATCGCCGAAACGGGGAAAGAATAAAGCGAAGATCAAAGAAGAAGCCGCCGAGGACATCCTGCGCAATCCCGAAGTGAGAAAGATGCTCCAGGAAAAAATGCAAGAGCAGGTGGATGCGTGGGCGAACGAAAAAGTTCCTGCCCTGGGCGGCCGGACGCCAATGCAGGCCGTCAAGGATCCGGATGGCCGGGAAATTGTTGAGTCACTGCTGGTGCAGTGGGAACGTAACGCCGAGGATGGTCTGTACTCGCAGGGTATCCGCCCGGACATCGCGCGGCTTCGCAAGATTCTAAACCTCCCTGTTCCTCAGCCTTGAGGCTTTTGTGGAAACACGAATGGGAAAGAGAAGCAAGTCACCGGCGTATTGGATAGGCAAGAGGGTCAAGCAGGGATTTCGCGGGTACCCAATGGCGACGATAAGCCTGTATGGGCCGACCGCGGAGTTCGCCAGCAAGATCGTTGTCGCCATCTTTCGCGACGAACGTCAAATTGCAGAGCCATTTGAACGCTGGTTCTCCGAGGACGTGGACGTGCGCGAGAACTCCGAAGTCGGCGAGAAGGTGGTCGCTTTGCTAGAAAAGCAGGGCGTCAAGTCGGTCGTTATGACGGACCGCGTCATGGGGTGCCCACACGAAGAAGGCATCGATTATCCCGAGGGGAAATCCTGCCCGAAGTGTCCCTACTGGGCTGGACGGGATCGGTTCACCCACGAACGCATCCAGTGACCGGCGCGAACATGTGCGTGCTGATGCGTCCGCAGGCTGCCAGGAACAAAGCAAATGAAAAGGCTTACGGGCGGTCGGGGCTTTCGAAGGCTTCGCGAACTGCGAAATAAGTCACTACGCCGGTGACGGCGAGGGCGTACCAGATGAAGCGACTCTTGGCGGCCTTGATCGGTGGGCCACCGTAACCTTTGGTGCCCGCGCCGCGCGGCCCCTGGGGGTCGGCGGCTGTCGGATCGAGAACGATGCGATAGGCGGCGCCCTCCGGAATCTCGCGCACGTCATCTTCGACGGCGATACTCAGTGACCCGCGAGTGCTCTTGACGATCAACTCCTTGGGATTCAGGACCGTAACTTGTCCGATGGTGGGCTGATTGGAGTTCGGGCGAATCACGGCGGAAGCCACGTGCAAGGCAAAAGCGTTCGAATTGGAGGTTGAAAAAGTGGCTGTGCCGACAGCCAGCGTTGCGGCCGGGCTGGCGTCATCCTGAGAGAAGGTGGCGCTGCTCGCGCTAGAGAGGAGCAAGCGAGCGGCTCCGGCGCGGACTTGCACGCTGCCGGACTGGTCGGTGCTGAGTCTGTCGCCGCTGAAAACGGTCGCGCCAACGGATGCCTGCGCGGCGCCAACGTGGGCGCGGTCGGCGTAGACGACAGTACCGAGAGAAGAGGAATGAGCAGCCCAGACGGGCGTGGTCAGGAGCGAAAATGAGACGAGCAGGGCGAGGATGCTTTTCGTAATCGAAGCGCAGCCATTACGACCGGTGACTGCGAAGCAGTTCATGCTGCCGGCGACTGCAGAACGGCCGATTCTGCAGGTGACCGTAAGACGGTCAACGCGCGAGCGCGTCATTAAACGCCTCCAAGAGGGCTACCGGCAGAATACTGAGTAAACTTCGTGCCGTCAATCGGGTAAACGCTACTTGACTGGAAAAAGTAACGCTCTTCTGGCGCAAACGGAGTTTGCTAGCCGATGAGGCGTTCCGCTGTTACAATGCAAGCAAAAGATGACCGACTGGAAACAGATTACCGCCCGCATCCGCCGCGCGCGCACCAGCAAAGATCCCGCGGCGCAACTTTCGAATCTTTACCAAAAGACGCGAGACGCCATGGTGGCGTTCGAGCTCGCAAAATTTTTCGAAACTTCCGGCCAGAATGCCGATGCCGCGAAATGGTATTCCGCGGCGGCGGAGAGATTCCGCCGCTCGGATTGGAAAATCAAAGCGCAGGAAGCTGCAGTCCGGCTTGGCGGCGCGCCCGGTGAGATCCCGCTGGAAGCGGGGGTCCCGCCCACAGTGGAGTTTGCTTTGACGCCGCCTCCGGTTTCGACGCCGGAGCAGGGTTTGCCATTCGAACAGAATCCCGAGGCGCTGGAATCGTCCGTGGCGGTCACCAGCGAGGTCCAGCAGGCAGCAGAAAGTTCAATGAACACGTCACCTTCCTCCGAGCCGGAAAGAAAAGGCCGTCGGCGGGGACGCCGCGGTGGCCGGAACCGGCGCAAGGGCGGCAACGGGAAGGAAGCGGTAGTTGCTCGCGGTCAGCACGGTGCAGAAGCGCCTGCGCCACAACGCGGATTGCCTCCTGCCGTCTTCGAGGAATCGGCCGAGCCGACTCCTCCTCGAGTGACGCACAGCCGGGCGATCCCAAGCCTGCCAATCGAGCCGATTGGGGAGCCGGGCGGAGCGAGCGTAAAGGGCCGCTATGGCGATCCCGGGCTCTCTTCCCGGATTTCGTTGTTGGAAATGCAATTTCGCAGGCTGATGACCTGCCCGCCCGCCAAACTGGAAGAATCGGCTCACGCTCCAGCAGGGCCGGGTGTATTTGTCCTGACGGATTCGGACCTGACCAGCTATTACTACGTGGAAGCTTGCCAGACGCTGCGCATCGCCATCGGTAACTTATTGCGTGGCGGCTCGAGCCGCCGCGGAGCGGATTCGATCAAGCCGCAGCTTGCCGAGCACCTGGGAATACCGGAAGCGCGCGTAGCGAAGTACCTGGCGGAGCACTGCGTGGTGCGCTGGCTGCAGCTGGATGAAGGGGCTTCGAATTTTGCGCATTTTGTCATCGCGGTCCTGCGGCCCGCCCTCAACGAATAGGAAAGCTACGCCAGGGAATGCGCAGGAATCTTCCACAGAGGTGGAAAGTTCCAGCCCATTCGCACTACTAGTAACCCCGTTTGGGGATTCTAATAATGGCCGTTGGCTGCTCCTTTTTGCCGTTCAACCCTCGATTCTGACCGTTCGGCGCAAGGTGCTGGCGTCCCCAGCGGGTAAGCGTCAAACTATAGGAGTCCAAAGACTTATTGGACGTACCTGGTATTCGTGGTACGGTTTTCAGGCACACAAAAGTGAGCCCGGGGGCAATCGTTTGAGCTCGGCTCCAGCGATTGATTGGGCTCGATTAAACGCAAGGGCCAATTGGCAGGCATTTTTGAAAGTGGAGGATAGAGGTTTATGCCGAATACAGTAGGCACGCAAATCGCAAGGACGTTTGATTGGGTAGTTTGCAAGGCGGCTGGAATCACCTTTGACACCATCCAGTACTTTAACAAGCGCAATCCCAATCCTTCGGTCACGCCGAAGTGGTCGGATAAGCCGCTGCTGAAATCGTGGGAGAAGACCAAGCCAACGCTGGGCTTCCCGCGGCAGACCGATTCACTTTGCCCCGCGTGCGTGAAAGAAGCGCGCGAAGCGATCATCGAAGGCAAAAAGGATTGGCGCGACCTGATGCACGAAAAGGTCGGCGAGATCAAAGCGCAGATTGTGGAGCGCGACGGCCAAGTTTGGATGGTGAAGGATTGTCCGCTCCACGGCCACTATGAAGACATGATGGCCATCGATTCCAAGTTCCTCAGCTGGATCGAGAAGCAGTTCCCCGGCCGCGATATTCCCGCGCACAACGACGAAGAACTCCACAAGCACGGCTCCTCGACGGTGCGCTATGGCCGCGGCTCAGTCCTGACCGTCGACCTGACCAACCGCTGCAACATGATGTGCGATCCGTGCTTCATGGACGCCAATCAGGTTGGATATGTGCACGAGCTGGGCTGGGATGAGGTTAAGGAAATCCTGGACAATGCGCTGAAGATCAAGCCGCGCCGGCAGATGTCCGTGCAGTTCAGCGGCGGCGAGCCGACGATGAGCCCGTACTTCCTGGATGCAGTCGCTTACGCGCGGAAGATCGGTTACAACAGCGTGCAGGCCGCGACGAACGGCATCGAGTTCGCCAAGAGCAAGGAGTTCTGCAAGAAGGCGTTCGAAGCGGGCATGCGCTACGCGTACTTACAATTTGATGGCATCGGCAACGACGCCAACAGCCACCGGCAGATCGGCAACCTCTTTGACGTGAAGTTGCGCGCCATCGAGAACATGCACGAAGCGGGCATCGAAATCGTGCTGGTGGTGACCATCGTCAATAACGTGAACAACGACCAGGTGGGCACGGTCGTGAAGTTCGCGATGGAGAACCCCAAAAAGATCGCGTTCGTCAGCTTCCAGCCGGTTTCGTTTACCGGCCGCGACGAAGACATCACTCCTGAGCGCCGCTTGCGCCAGCGCTACACGCTTTCGCACCTTGCGAAGGACGTCAGCAGCCAGGTGGGCAAAGTCGAGCCGACGCGCGACTGGTTCCCGATTTCGTTCATCAGCACGTTCGCCGGATTCTCGGACATGGTGAAGGGGCAAGAGTCGAACTGGGGTTCGCTCTCCTGCGGCTGCCACCCGAACTGCGGCGTGGGCACGGCGCTGATGATCAACAAGGAAACGAAGGAATGGGCTCCCGTTCCGCGATTCCTGGACGCGGAGCAGCTCACGAAAGACGTGACGGCGATTACCGACGCGGCTCGTGGCAAGAATTTTTCGAACTTCATGATGGCCATGGCCCTCTTGAAGAACTACCACCCGTTCCGGGGGCCGGTGGGGCTCAAGCTGTATGACCTCTTCAAGAAATTTGACAAGACCTGGGCGCTGACCAAAGGCGCGGAGAAGAAATATGGCAAGACCTCTCCGGACCGCACTTACGAAGACGCCATGAAGCGTCGGCAGCAGGATCCGTGGAATTTCCTGTTCATCGCGGGAATGTGGTTCCAGGATTTGTTCAACTACGACTTCCGCCGCACCGAAATGTGTATCATCCCGTACGCCACGCAGCAGGGCGAGATCAGCTTCTGTGCGTACAACACCGGCGTGGGCTGGCGGCAGATCATCGAGAACATGCACAAGAACGCGACTGTGGCTGAGTGGTACAAGAACCACGGCAAGCACGAAATCTATGCGAAGGGCAAAACCGTCAACCTCCAGAGTTTTGAGCATTCCTTGAAGATTGACGCCGAAGACGCCGCTCGCGTGCGCCACCTGGAACATGATATTCCGGTGACCGCGGCGGAAGAAGACCGCGCTCGCCGGAAGAAGGCCTACGAAGAGCAGGCCAAGGTCCGCGCGATCTACGAAGAGCTGGTGCTGAAGAAGCCTCAACCGACGGTCGTGCAGATCGGCACTGTCAGCGACATCGCCAAGGCAGTGCCAGCCAATTTCGCGAACGCGGGCAAGCCGGTCACCATTGCCCCTGCGAATGGCAATGGCCACTCCAATGGTAACGGCGCCGCAACCAAGAAAGACGAAAAGGCGGCGGAAGCTGTCGCCGGCGACTAAGCATCCTGTCCAACTCCGCAGATTCCAATGGCTCCATGCATTGCATGGGGCCATTGCTTTTTGGGGAATAGAGGGATCATTTGGAAAGGCTGTTATAATTGATGAGGGAAATCGAGCGAGGTCTGAAGATGCCAATATACGAATACGTTTGCGAGGATTGCGAGACGCGCTTTGAGAAGATTGTGCTGAACAAGACGCAGGAGATTGCCTGCCCGAAGTGCGCGGGGAAGAAGAACGCGATTCAGCTTTCGGTGTTCAGCGCGGCGAATGGCTCCAGTAACGGCGCTTCGGCCAAGTCATCCAACGGGTTTTCGGGCGGCGGGGGCAGTTGCTGTGGCGGCGGATGCGGCTGCCACTGAGGTTTCATGTCCATCAATAGCCCGGAACAATTTGAGAAGATGCGCGCGTGCGGAATGATCGTGGGGAAGGCGCTGCGTGCGATGGCCGCAGAAGTACGCGCCGGGGTGACGACGGCGGAACTTTGTGAGATTGGTTCGCGGATACTTGCGGAGCATGGAGCGCGTTCCTCGCCGCCGATGGTCTACGGGTTTCCGGGAGACATATGCATCAGCGTCAACGATGAGGTGGTGCACGGGATTCCCGGTGATCGCGTGATTCAGCCGGGTGATCTGGTAAAGCTCGACCTGACCGCCGAAAAAGACGGCTACCACACGGATTCCGCGGTGAGCATCGAAGTGGCACCAGGAAAGGGTAAGGCGCGGGAGCTGGCCCATTGCGCGGAGCGAGCGTTCCGACAAGCGCTGGGCGTTGCACGTGCGGGAAATCGCACAAAGGACATCGGCCGCGCGGTGGAGCGCGAAGTGCGCCGGCGCGGGTTTCATGTGGTGCGGGAACTCGGCGGCCACGGCATCGGACGCACGATTCATGAACCGCCGTCGGTGCCTAATTACGCGGATTTCTCCGCGCAGCACAAATTGACCGAGGGATTGGTCATCACGATTGAACCGATCATTGCCGCGGGTACGGGGAATGTTTCGCTTGATGAGGACGGCTGGACGTACCGCACCACGGACGGCAGCCTCTCGGCGCACTACGAGCACACGATTGTGATTACGCGCGGTGAACCGGTGCTGCTCACGGCTGCTTGATTGCTGCATCATTACGCCGGCACAGGCTAAAGCCTGTGCTACTTTCCGCGCTTCTGCGCGGCAAGCCAGGGGACAAGGCCCGGTTCGGCGAAGACCTTCAGCCAGACGTCGTGGCCGGCATTGTGGTACTCGGAATAACGCGGCTCTGCGCCTGATTTCTTCAAATCCTTCACCATTCGCCGCACGAGGTCTACCGGTACAACCATGTCCGCATCGCCCTGGAACACCCAGAGGGGGACGCGCGCGATGGCTTTTGGATTTGTGAAATTGTCGAAGGCGCAGAGGACCAGCGCGGCGGCCCAGCGATCCGGTTGAGCTTGCAGCAAGGCCCACACGCCAAGGCCGCCCATGGATTGCCCTGCGAGATAAATTCGATCCGGATCGATGGCGAATTCCTTTTGCACTGCGGCGAGGATATCCAACGCCATCTGGAGCTGCGGCGAAATCTCGTTGGTTTCCGGCTCGGACCAGAAGCGATCCTCCGGGCATTGCGGCGCGAGGACAAAGGCGGGCAGTTGTGCCTGATTCGCGGGCGTTGTCCAGACGTGCGTGCCGTTCTCATTTCCGCCGGAAATTTGTTTGAAATTATCCGAGCCGCGGCCGTTCGCGCCGTGCAGCCAAAAGAGCAAGGGATATTTCTGCTGCGCGTCGTAGTTGGGCGGCACGAACAGGCGATATGCCATTTTGTTGCCCACCTTGTCCGCGTACATCAGCTTCCGGAACGTCAGGTCGTCCTTCTTCAAGATCTGTTGCGGCGCCTCTCCCTTGCTCGCGCCCGCAAAGACCGCGAGAGAGAGCATGAACGGAGTCAGGGAGCGCAGAATCGGCTTCACGAAAAACCTCCTGTGTGCCACAGGTGCAGCTCTTATTGCGGCCGCGAATACTGTTGGACGTTTGGCGGTGGAGCTATGGAAGCGTTGCCGCGCGGGTCGCGAATGGGCGCTTGCGCCGTCCACTGTAGAGGAATAATGCCCGTCCAGGCGTTGCCGGCGTATTCCTCGTCGTTATCGACGGCGAAGCCAGTGCGGACTTTTGCGGAGGCTTCGATGAGCGGCACGGAGAGAATCATGGTGCCCTTCAATTCCTGCTCGCTCGGCGGGCGCACCGTGGCCCAGCGGCCGCGAATGACGTATTCAACGAAGTCGCGCATGGCGGCGAGTTTTGCGGCCTCGCCTTCGACCGGCTCGGCCTTGCCCATGACGACGACGGAGCGGTAGTTGACGGAGTGGCCGGTTGCCGTGGGGGAGCAGACGATGCCGTCGAGCAGCGTCACGCTGAGGCAGAAGGGCGTCCCAGCGGCGAGCGTTTTCATCAGGCGGCTCGCCGTGGAACCGTGGAGAAAGAGTTTGTCGCCGACGCGCACGTAGTTTGTCGGAACGACGAAGGGCTCGTTGTCCACGATGAAGGCGACCTGACAAACGAAGGCTTCATCGAGAATGCGATAGATGAGTTCGCGGTCGTAACTGCCACGATCAGGCTTGCGGCGGACTTTGGTTCTTTCAGTAGGAGTGAAATCGCTCATCCCGCCAGCCTAGTCTCCATCTACGCACCGCGGCAAGTGCCAATCTGGACGGCGCGAGTCCTAGTTGTAGGGGCGCAGCATGCTGCGCCCCTACGACTACAGGGTCTGACGTCCCGGCTATTTTTCGGGCGCCGGTTTTGGGGCACCGCGGACGACGCGGAAGCCGATGTATTCGGGCGCGGGCGTGCAATTGGATTTCGGGTCGGCGGGGCAGTCCGCGCTGCCGCCGATGACTTTGCCTTTGCCGTCGCGCGTCAGCACCCACTCCGCGACGTTGCCGCCGAGATCGTAGATTGGCTCCTGGTTTTCTTTGCCCTGACCGTGAAAACTGCCAACTTCCTTCACTAGAGGCGCCGTGCCCCCAAGTTCTTTCGCCTTTTCGCGGAGTCGCGCCGCGTCCTCCGGATTTGGTGCGTACCCTGCCCAGTAATCGAGCGTGTTCTCGCCTTCGCGATTATCGTAGAGGTCCTTCACCTCATCCTCGTACGGAAGCCTCCAGGTCTCATCAGTTAGTTTGCCTAGCCAAGCCGCATATTCCCTGGCTTCATCCAAGGTCACTCCTCCAACGGGACGATTTGCAGATTCGGCGGGAGGGCGCGGCAATTTTCGATACTCCGCATACTGCGCGTTTGTAACCTCAAATTGGGAAATTTCGAGTTCACCACGTTTCACAACTTCCGGAATGAGGAAGAAGCCTTCCTGCATACGCAGGTTCCCTTTTGACCGTTTTTCGCCATAGGCCCCGAGAACGTTTTTCAACTTAGTCTTTGCGATTGACAAACCGAGAGGTGAATCCTTTTTAAATGCTTCGTTCTCGGGCTTCGCTGTCTTGAAAAAATATTTGTCGAACCAGGCGACTTCTTCCTCTACTTTGCGCATTTGATGAGTGAGTTTGCGCGGGCCGTGGGGCTCGCCGGGGAAAACGACGTACTTCACCGTCTTGTTGAAATATTGCAAAGCGCGGTAGTACGACCAGCTCTGCGCCGGCGGCACGTTGCGGTCGGCGGTGCCGTGGAAAATCAGCACTGGCGCCTGCACCTTGTCCATTTTGAAGAACGGCGACTTGCGAATGTACAACTCCGGATCTTCGAACGGGGATTTGCCAAAGTAGTACGCGTCGAACGATTGGCCGAAGTCCACGTTGGCCCAGTCGCTGATCCATTCGACGTCGCCGGCGCCGACGCTTGCGACTTTGTATCGCGCTGGATACGTAGTGATGAGGCTTGTTGAAAGAATCGAGCCGTTGGACCAGCCCATCGTGGCGACTTTGTCCGGATCGGCGAAGCCTTTCGAAATGAGATAGTCCACGCCGGCATTGATGTCCGGCGTCTCCAGGTCATAATACTTGCCGCAGCAGATGGATTCAGCCCACTTCAGGCCGTAGTTGCTGCTGCCGTGATAATTCGGCCGCAGCACAAGCGCGCCGCGCTGCGTGAACAATTGAATCGGATAAGCCCAGCTCTCGCCCCACAGGTCGTGGTCCGCGCCCATCGGTCCACCGTGAATTGCAGTAATCAGCGGATATTTTTTCCCGGCCTCGTAGTTCGCCGGGTAGTAGAGGATGCCCTCGATCTCTTCGTCATTCGAACCCTTCCAGCGAATCACTTCGCTCTTGGCGTAGGCCCTGCCGGTGACGAGTCCCTCATTGAGCTTCGTGACCTGCACGGGCGAGGCAATCTTGTCGCTGTCAATTTGCGCCCGGTAAAGTTGCGGCATTTTGCTTGCCGTCGAGGTCGCGTATGCGATGGTTTTGCCGTCTTCGCTGACCGTGAAGCTCTCGAGATTTTTTGCTTGGTCGCCCGAAAGCGTATGCCGACTCCAGGTCCAGCCGGACGAGCCATTTTCGGCCGAGTAGCGAGCGATGTCATGGTGACTGCCGGCGGCAAGAAAAGTAACGAATCCTCCAGGCACAGCTTGCAAATCGAAGCCGAGACCATTTTCCCAGTCCAGGTTGACCTGCTGGCCCTTCCCGCTGGCCACGTCATAGAAATAAAGAATCGTGATCCCGGCCGTCATGAAGCGCGGATCGGTCGAATACGGCGTTGCCACGTAAAATCCGCGGTTCTCCAGATCCCAATCGAATCCTTCCGGGCGGATTCGAACTTCCGCCAGAACACGCTTCTCTTGCCCGCTGGCGAGATCATGCAAGATCACCACCGGCGGGGTTTTCTGGTCGAACGCGTAGCGCAAACTCTTGGCATGCGAAGCAGCGGCATATTTGGCGTTTCGAGAAACGCCGAAGCTCTCGATCCAGTCCGTGTTCGTCGTCAGCCGCGTGATCTTCTTGTCTTTCACGCCGATTTTGTAGAGCCGCACGGGCGGCTCGTGGTCCGCATCTTCAACGACTTCGGAGTCGTCTTTCTTCTTTTTCAGTTCTTCTTCGTAGAGCGTTGGATCTTCCTCCGCACTGAAAATCAAAGTGTCCTTGTCCAGCCATTCAATTTGCCGCGGCGCGCGCACAAGTTCCGTCAGAGGCCAGGGCTCGCCGCCGCGCGGGTTGATCAGCCAGATCTGCATCTTGGCGTTGTCCGGCTTGCCCTGCGGGCGGGCACGCGTGCTCAGGAAGGCGATCCATTCGCCGTCCGGCGACCATTTCGGCTGCGAATACGTGTCGGTGCCGCGCGTGAGCTGGATTTCGCGGCTTTCCGTCAGGCTGGAGAGAAAGAGATTCGAAACGCGCGAGTCTTTTTCCTTGTCGCCGGCGGATTTTACCCACACGAGCCACTTGCCGTCGGGCGCGATGCGATATTGGGCCGCTGTCTCCGAGTAGATGAAGTCTTCCGGCTTCCATGGCTCGGCTTTTCTCGCGCTGTTTGCGGCAGCGTCCTTCGCCGCCGCACTTTTGTCCTGTGCCAGGGCAATCGGCGCTCCATGCACCCACGCTAGCACGGCGCATCCGACACTCAGAATCAATCCAAAGCCAAGCCATTTGCTTTGCATTCTCATCGTCCCCAATGGAAATGTACGTCCGTTTGTGCCGTGCGACTCCGCTCGGCGGCGAGACAGCATAGTCTAATTGACGCTGGTTTGGAATCGTGTACCCTGAGGGACGCCGCATCGCATCGCCATTCGAAACTGAGGTCCCATGGGAACGAACAAATCCGTATTCACTCGCGAAACGTTTCAGTTTTTTAAGGACCTTGGCCGCCACAACCACAAGGAATGGATGGACGCGAACCGCGAGCGCTATCAGGCTGCTATCGTTCAGCCCTTCCGGCGCTTGCTGGAGGAACTCTCGCCCGCGGCGCTCGAACTCGATTCGCGCTTCGACACCTCCGGACGTACGGGCGCGAATGTTTCGCGGATCAATCGAGATATCCGTTTCGCGAAGGACAAGACGCTTTACAAAACGCACATGTACTTGAAATTTTCCGTTCCCGCGCCGGGGAAGCGGGAAACCGGCCAGCTCTATGTTGGCCTCTCAGTGGATGCGGTCACGGCGGGTTTTCGCATCTATTCGGGCGGAAAACGCAAAGAGTCCACACTCGCATTGATTGCCGAGCCGCGCGTAAACGCGGATTCCCGCTGGGTCGCAAAGCAGAAAAAGCGCCTCGGCCGCCGTTACGAAAGCTACTGGTACACGACGGTGAAGGGGGAATGGACCAAGCACTCCGGTTGGCCCACAGCGCCGGAGGATTGGAAAAAGATATTGGCGTGGATCGTTCGACGCAAATACGCGCCCTCTGCGTCCACGCGCGCCTCTTTTCCGCGCGAAGCCGCCAAGGTTTTTCGCGATCTTTATCCGCTGCTGCGCTTCACTTCGTTGCCGGAGACTTAAATATTCCATCTCCGAATACATTTTTCTCGTGCATCGGCGACAACATGAAGAGGAATCGCCGGGGAGGCGGGCTGCTGCGAGCGTTCTGAAGCGATTGACGCTGCCCGTACTCTCGCATACGATGCCGCACGTCATAATTTTGTATTTTGCGAATGTTTGAAAGGGAGCTCCGCCGCCTATGAAGTCTCCAATTCGTTACTCGAGTGCCGCTTTGCTATTTCTTCTTGGGATGAGTGTGAGCTTCGCCCAGGAGATCAAGTACACCGCGACGGCCGGCACCATCCTCCTGAAGCTCGAAGACGGCACGCCCAAGGCCAGCATCTTCTACGTCGCCTATACCAAGGATGATGTCGGCGACGCGAGCCAGCGCCCGCTCACCTTCAGCTTCAACGGCGGCCCGGGTTCCGCGTCTGTGTGGCTGCATCTTGGCTTACTCGGTCCTCGGCGCGTGCAGATGGGTGATGCGGGTACGCTCCTTCCGCCGCCTTACAAGCTGGTCGACAACGACGTTTCGCTCCTCGACATCAGCGACCTCGTTTTCATCGATCCTGTTTCGACGGGATATAGCCGCGCCGTTCCCGGCGAGGCGCCGAAACAATTTCACGGTGTCGAAGAAGACGTGGAGTCGGTGGCCGATTTCATCCGGCTCTATGCCACGCGCAACAAGCGCTGGTCCTCGCCGAAATTTCTTGCCGGCGAAAGCTACGGCACAACCCGCGCCGCAGGCCTTTCCGGCTATCTCCAGCAGCGCTACGGCATGTATCTCAACGGCATCGTTCTGATTTCGGCGATCCTGAATTTCGAGACGGCGGAATTCGACACAGGTAACGACCTGCCGTACATCCTCTATTTGCCGACCTACACCGCCATCGCGTGGTATCACAAAAAACTTCCCGCGGATTTGCAAAGCGGCGATGTCCAAAAGGCCGTCGAGGAATCGCGTAAGTTCGCCGTTGGAGAATACGCGGATGCGCTCATGGCTGGCGACGCGCTGCCCGCCGCCCGGCGCATGGAGATCATGCAAAAGCTCGCGCGGCTCACCGGACTTTCGCCGGATTACATCGACCGCACCAACCTGCGCATCGAGATCATGCGCTTCACGAAGGAGTTGCTTCGCAGCGAGCGCCGCACCATTGGCCGCATCGACGCGCGTTTTACGGGCATTGACCACGACGCCGCAGGCGAGCGGCCCGAGTTCGATCCCAGCATCGCGGCGATCATCGGCCCATATTCGGGCATGCTGAACGACTACGTACGCAACGATCTCAAATTCGACAGTGACTTGCCCTACGAAGTGCTGACCGGCCGCGTGCGGCCGTGGAATTACGCGCCGTATGAAAATCGTTACGTCAACGTCGCGGAGACGCTGCGCGGGGCCATGACGCAAAATCCGTTCCTGCATGTTTTTGTCGCCAAGGGCTACTACGACCTGGCCACGCCGTTCTTCGCCGCGGACTACACCTTCGATCATCTCGGCCTCGACCCCACACTGCGCAGCCATCTCAGCAGCGCCTATTACGAAGCCGGCCACATGATGTACGTTTACCCGCCGGCCCTTGCGAAACTCAAGACGGATATTGCGCAATTCATGAAATCCAGCACGGCGGCGAATCCGGCAAAATGAAGCGCAACTTCCGCATCGTTGGCTGGATGGTCATTGCGGCTCTGGGTGCCGGTGCGCTCGGTTCCATCGCCCTGCATCGCGGCGAGCCGCTCAACGCGACCTGGTTCGTTGTGGCTGCTGTGTGCTGCTATCTGGTGGCATACCGTCTCTATTCCGCCTTTGTCGCCGCTAAGGTTCTCGCGCTTGATGACACGCGCGCCACTCCCTGCGAGCGCCACGACGACGGCCGCGACTTCGTGCCCACGAACAAATGGGTTCTCTTCGGACACCATTTCGCCGCTATCGCGGGCCCCGGCCCGCTCGTTGGCCCGACGCTCGCTGCGCAGTTCGGCTATTTGCCGGGCACGCTCTGGCTGATTGCCGGCGCGGCGTTCGCGGGCTGCGTGCAGGATTTCGTCATTCTCTTTTGCTCGATTCGCCGCGACGGAAAATCGCTCGGCCAAATGGCCCGCGAAGAGGTCAGCGAACGCGGCGGCTTCATCGCGCAATTGGCCGTGCTGGCGATTATGACGATTCTTCTTGCCGTGATTGGCCTCGTCGTGGTGAATGCCCTCAAGTCCTCGCCGTGGGCAACCTTCACGTTGGCTATGACCATCCCCATCGCGCTGCTCCTGGGGCTCTATCTTCGCTTCGTCCGGCCCGGCCGCGTCCTGGAAGCTTCGATCATGGGTGTGGGGCTCGTTCTC
>WNFI01705299.1_pt1 | contig 19392 bp, 26 predicted proteins | sample 5400471 | NCBI WGS metagenome assembly WNFI01 (sample SAMN13153348, study PRJNA577476) | soil metagenome | isolation source: 100 cm saprolite on Douglas fir-dominated hillslope | place: USA:California | collected 2013-09-17 | reverse complement strand
CCTTACAGCGTCCTCATCCTCGTCCGCGACAGGGAAGGCGAGACCGACATTCCTGGCCGATATGCGTGCGCAAAGCTTCTCCAGTTCACCTATCTCCTTGATGACGCCCATCGCCGCACTCGAACCACAACCCCAGCCTGTTCCCGTTTTCGCTGAGTCCACCGAGTCGCTCGTCGTCCCTTTAGCGACGGAGGAACGCCGGGCATCGCAAGACTCATCAACGTCCAAACGTTCGAAATGGAGTTTCAAACTCCTTTCCGAAGAGCTAATTCACTATAATCCCTCGAAAGACCCTCGCCTTCTCGCATTGTAACTTCCACACACATCATCTCTTTTACTTATATGTAATGACCCCGCGACTGTTTTTGGTTTGGTTTGGCACTTTTTTGATTTGTGAAGCAAAAGTCGTCACATTGATATGAGCCCTTTTTTCTGGCATTCCTAGTATACCAGCCTGTCATCTACCCCCTCTATGCACTTCTGTAATGTCATACGCATGGTTCTTCATATGCATCCTTCTAGGCGCTGTTGCTGCCATGCCTTGAGAACCAGAGATGGGAATCGAAACGCGTGACCCGAGTGACCAATTGAATGTTCTATTATACGCGCGTCCTGGCTCTCAGCTTCGAGTGAAATTCAGTGTCATGGCAGACGTGTACCACAAGGCAGGCTTCGACTTTTCCAACCATCTGCGGTAAGAGTTGGAGCCATCAAACTACGTAATTTGGATCTGAGTCACCTACCTCCACAGAAACTCGTATCTGGAGGGTAAAGGCATCCCACTCCCCAAGGCCACTAGCACAGGAACGACGATCGTCGGTCTCATCTATAAGGATGGGGTGGTTCTAGCTGCTGATACGCGTGCTACTGGTGGAACTATCGTTGCTGACAAGAACTGCGAGAAGGTGAGCATCGGCTTTGCGTTGCATTTTCGACTACTCCATTTACGTCACTCTTACGATTCTCCGGTAGATTCACTACATTACTGAGAACATTCGATGCTGTGGTGCTGGGACAGCTGCTGATACCGAGTTTACCACTGCGCTTATTTCGTCAAATATGGAACTGCACTCACTCAACTCTGGGCGGAAATCTCGTGTCGTCACGGCCATGACGATGCTGAAACAATATCTCTTCAGGTGAGTGACTGCTTCGGCTACAGTCTTATTGTTTCATGTCTCGATAATAACGTCTCCATTGTTGTTTAGGCATCAAGGACACGTTGGTGCGGCGTTGGTCCTGGGAGGCGTGGACGAAACGGGCAAACACTTGTTTACCGTTGCACCGCATGGGAGCACGGATAAACTTCCGTATGTCACTATGGGTTCGGGAAGTTTGGCAGCTATGGCTGTATTCGAAAGTCAATGGCAGAAGGATCTCGACGTGAGACCCCTTTTCCTCGACCCTTTCATCCACCCCTAACATCAAGCTCCCCTTCTGTTTTCAGAGGACATCCGCCATAGATCTGGCAAGCGCTGCCATTTCGGCGGGTATCTTCAATGATCTAGGATCAGGATCGAACGTCGACGTATGCGTCATCACCGCTCAAGGCAGTGAGATGTTGCGAAACTTGTACATGCCGAATGAGCGAGGTCAGAAGGAGAAGAATTACAAATTCCGTAGAGGCACAACGGCATGGACGAAGGAGAGTATTAAGAGACTTGTGGCAGATGAAACCATTACACCAATTTCGGGTGATGCGATGGATATAAGTTAGATCTCAAGTTCCAGCTCATTAGTGCTAGCTTTTTTGTATCTATTGCGTTGAGTTTGGCATGACATAATTGTACGAGTTTCAACCATTAATGAGGCGATCCTCCAGTAGACCGAGCGTGGGAAGATTTACCACTAGCGGGACCATTCATGTTTTGGGCCTACAGCATAGTTTGGTGTGATCAGGGCTTGCGTCAGTCCCTCCTGTCTCTCAAACATGCCCTTCTTGATCAACTACTCTCGTTTTAGTACGCGAACAATCAATATAGGAGATCGGACGGCGAAATCAGCCACTCAGCATCTCATTCGGCAATCATTCACAGAGGCTGAGATTATACCTACAGTAAGTGTAATTACAGATTCCTCCTCTGAAAGGGAAGCTAGCAATTAACCACTAATGGGCAACTGCTTTGTGGCGTTGTAGGCTCATATTAATGTCGGAACCTAAGACTCAGATCATCAGTCAAATGACGATGCCACCGAGGGAAGAGCTAGGTTCATGTGCTTCATCATCCGTCTCTTGCAATGGTACTGAGCTGGCCGTCTTTTGATCCAACAACAGACGGTAAGCGGGTGGTAGATGTCAAATATTACACCAACGTCACGACAACGACAAGAGTGGAGACGAATGAGAAGAAAGCTATTCTTAGTCCAGTTGAGCTGAAAGATAAAGAGATTCAAGTTGATGAAGTCTCTGAAGATGGAAAGGGCGGTCGAGGGGATGTTTCTAGTGAAGGTTCCAACAAACAGCAGGGTTGATTCTTCCAACGTGTCTCGGGAAAGGAACCAGGCAGGCACTGGTTTAATTTGCTTTTATCAGGGTTCGCGCTGGGATCTAAACGCAATCACTGGACAGTGATTCGTGAAATTAGGACTGGTTTTGTCACTCAGCATGGATGTATCAGAGACCCGAAGTAAGACTCGAAAACTCATCTCTCGTCAGGGTCAGACCCTGACGAATATGCTGGCTTTCATAAGATAGCCGCAGTGCGATGGTGTGACAAGAATGTGAAGCGCCCTCATTTGCGTTATGATCCTATCTTAGACATTGATTTGTAGGTCCGACATACTGCTCCACCCGGTGACAGAGGGAGGAAAGAAAAGGTGAACAACGATGAGCATCGCATTAGTGAGGATTCCAAGACCACACCAACCCTGCGAAGCGTGTATGGCATCGTCTAGCAGGATTGAAAGCGAACACACCTCCGACGGGGTTACTGCTATGAGTCTGACAGGGTTAACCCTGCATTTGGAAATTTGCAGGACGATGTTGCATGGGCTGGGCGGGCAGGCGCAGTAAGAAAGGATAAACATGAGCAAGTACGTCATTTCAGCGATATTGACATCTTGTCAAACGACTGCCATGAGGTACGTAGAAGTTCGCAATGGTATCCTAGACAGAATCAGTATAGTAAAAAACGGGAAAGATGATAACGTAAGATAAAGCTGTGCTTTGATAGTCGTGAATGGATATATGGGCAAAGGGACTAGTTATTCTCATTCATTCGGCCACTTCTTCGTCATATTCCACCTCTTCCTCGACACTGATTGTTGTAGCGGGTGAGTGTTTGTCTCTCCGTGCTCTTTACTCTCGGGACTTACGCAGCATCCTGGTATTGTTGATACTCCGCGACCAAGTCTTGTAAATTTGACTCCGCTTCCGTGAACTGGAGAGGCCTGTGTTATACGTGATTCTTCCGGAAACTGTGAAAGTCTCTCACCTCCATCTCATCCATGCCTTCTTGAGTATACCAGTAAAGAAAGGCTCTGCGCCTGTGATGCAAAGATTGAAGTTCTTCCTGGAGTTCGCTTCGAGACCGCTTACCTGAACATGGCAGTAAACTGTTCGTTGATACGCTTGAACAGCTCTTGAATGGCAGTCGAGTTCCCTATGAATGTAACGGACATCTTGAACCCGCGAGGAGGAATGTCACACTGAGCTGTGAGAATATTGCTAGGAATCCACTCCACAAAGTACGAGGAATTCTTTTGCTGGACGATCTGCATTTGATCTTCGACCTCTTTCATGCTGACTTTGCCACGGAAAACTGCGGCAACCTGTAAAATTATGGGCTTCAAATTAATGTAGAATGAGAAAGAGAGCATACGGTGAGGTAACGACCATTTCTTGGATTGGAGGCAGCCATCATGTTCTTTGGGTCAAACATCTGTTGTGTAAGCTCAGGAACGGTAACAGCGCGGAATTGCTGGGCGCCACGAGCAATGAGTGGAGCGAAGCCAACCATGAAGAAATGTAAACGGGGAAAGGGAACTAGTAGAACGACAGAGATCAGCACGAGCACTGGACGCTTTTCTTCTCCATACCAAGGTTGACAGCCATCTTTCGCAAGTCGGAATTGAGTTGGCCGGGGAACTGTGAAGGACACGACACTGAGTGAGAAACACGCATGAGGCGTCTCAGATTACGACTTACTCGGAGAGACGTTGAGATGCCACTCATGGCGATAGAGACAAGGTGATTGAGGTCACCATATGTAGGAGTCTGGAGCTTAAGCGTACGTGTGCAAATATCGTACAAAGCCTCATTGTCGATACAAAACGTCTCATCCGAATTCTCAACGAGTTGGTGGACTGAAAGCGTGGCATTGTATGGCTAGAAAGAATCAATGAGTGGGACTGCATTTGCAGAAGTGGCAATGGAAGATCAAAACACCTCAACGACGGTATCCGAAACCTGAAATCAAGACAGCTTAATACGCAACCAATCGAAACATTACGACGGTTTCGTCATACCTTTGGACTGGGGACAACAGAGAAAGTGCACATCATACGATCTGGAAACTCCTCGCGAATCTTTGAAATCAAGAGAGTACCCATGCCAGATCCGGTGCCTCCTCCCAGCGAATGAGTGATTTGGAAACCCTGCAAACAGTCACTATTTTCGGTTTCCTTACGAACAACGTCGAGAACGCTGTCGACAAGCTCGGCACCCTCGGTATAGTCTGGATTTAGAATAGATTACATCGATAGCCATCAGAAGAAAGAAATAGCTTACGGCCTTTTGCCCAGTTATTCCCAGCACTACTCTGACCGAATACAAAGTTGTCCGGACGGAACATACTACCCAATGGACCAGATCGCAGGGAATCCATGGTACCAGGCTCCAGATCTACGAGTACGGCCCGCGGTACATACTTGTTTGCTGTGGAATTGCATGTCATTATTTAGTCCAATTGAATTGTTTGGCAAAATCACCTCCCACAGAGTCAAAGTATACGTTGATCTTCTCCAACTGAAGGTCACTGGTGCCACGATACCTGAATGGGGTGTCTGTGAGTGAGGGACTCAAATGACGCGTTCGTGTAAGACTGACACGCCGTCGAGATCAATGCCATGCTCATCAGCGAGCACACCCCAGAATTTGGCACCTTGGGGAGGCAATAGTCATTTGAGATTTGCAGAAAGAATGACTGGATGTATTCACCGATTTGATTACCGCACTATGAAGCCAAACATCAAAACAATATTTCACGGTCAAGAGCTTTACAAGGGTCGAACACGGGCTCACCTGGCCAATCTGAAGGTGAACAATTTCACGCATCCTAGTAACACACAAAAGGAACAAGTTTTCAGAAACGAAGATCTGGCACATTAACAACACGTTCAAGATTTCGTCGAAGAACAATCGGATGGAAAACGAGCGACCGCACGATGGTTTAGTGATGCAGTTTGCTGCACCTCTAGCGCTACAGAAAAACAAAACAAAACAAAACCTACGTTACTACAGGATACCTTTAGCTAGGTCGGGCAAGTTGATCTGTAGGATGCGAAGGACCTTGGAATCGGACCTGGTAATCACTTTGCTTCCGACTGATTTTCACTACACACTTCATTCGCACGGCCCGGGATTCACCATCCCGATCAAGCAATAAGAAACGTTCAAGTTAACGTGCATGCGTGAAGGTATCTTATCTGACGCCCAAACCGACAGAGAGAACTGGTACGAGTGTAGTAGTGGATGTAAATGGGAAGGTTTATAAAGACTAGTAGCAAACAATTCATTCCTGAACCTCTTCGTATGCGCCTTCCTCGTACTCAACTTCCTCCTCCGCACTGCAAAGAATACACATTAAGCTATGCCATTAATGATAATAATGGCACTTACACGGCATCCTGATATTGTTGATACTCAGCAACTAAGTCCTGCATGTTCGACTCAGCTTCGGTGAACTCCATCTCATCCATACCCTCTTGGGTGTACCAATGGACGAAAGCCTTACGCCTGGATAATCAGTGATGAGTATTCGCCGTTACACATATTCGCTAAAAGTTGACAGAAGACCAACACTCACTTAAACATGGCTGAGAACTGATCACTGACGCGCTTGAACAACTCTTGAATCGATGTTGAGTTACCAATGAATGTCACCGACATCTTGAATCCGCGTGGGGGAATATCACATTGAGCAGTAAGGACATTGCTGGGTATCCACTCGACGAAGTAGTGCGAGTTTTTGTGTTGGACGACCTGCATCTGGTCCTCGACTTCCTTCATGCTAACCTTTCCACGGAAAACAGCGGCAACCTAGATAGATATGTACTGAGTTGAAGTTTAGATAAGAGTATATGAATAGACCTACAGTAAGATAACGACCATTTCTTGGGTCGGAAGCAGCCATCATGTTCTTAGCGTCAAACATCTGCTGGGTGAGCTCAGGAACGGTGACTGCGCGGAATTGCTGGCTTCCACGGGCAGTCAAAGGTGCGAAGCCGACCATGAAGAAGTGGAGACGGGGGAAAGGAACTGAAAAGAAATTCAGAAACGGTGAGCAGCCACATGCGAGAGAGAATACCGAGGTTAACAGCCATTTTCCTCAGGTCGGAATTGAGCTGGCCAGGGAACTGAATTCGAAAGTAAACGACTTTATTTTCAGAACGACAACGGAATGCTTACTCGGAGGGAGGTAGATATACCACTCATGACAACGGAGACAAGATGATTTAAGTCGCCGTAGGAAGGAGTGCTTAGTTTTAGCGTGCGCGTGCAGATGTCGTAAAGAGCCTCATTATCTATGCAAAAAGTCTCATCCGAGTTCTCAACGAGCTGGTGCACAGAGAGTGTGGCATTGTAGGGCTAAAGGATAGTTTATAAGATAAAAACTCATCAATATGGGGAGGCAATTGTACCTCAACGACGGTGTCAGAGGTCTACGATGGAAAATGTTAATTCCAACAAATATGCACGAGCATCCTAAATACCTTAGGGCTAGGCACGACGGAGAAAGTGCACATCATACGGTCGGGATATTCTTCGCGAATCTTCGAGATCAGTAGCGTACCCATGCCAGCACCAGTCCCCCCTCCCAAAGAGTGGGTGATCTGGAAGCCTTGCAGGCAATCACAACCCTCGGACTCTTTGCGCACGACGTCCAGAACGCTATCAACTAGTTCGGCGCCCTCAGTATAGTCTACGTCCGTAGAATTAGGAATCATCGCTCGAAACAATCGAGAGAAACAAGTCTTACGGCCTTTGGCCCAATTGTTACCAGCACCACTCTGGCCAAAGACGAAGTTGTCCGGGCGGAAAAGACCACCCAGAGGACCTGAACGGAGCGAGTCCATAGTACCTGGTTCCAGATCTATCAAGACAGCGCGGGGAACGTATTTGTTCGCTATGGGTTGGCAATGTTTAGTGTGAGGATTAGCGTATCCAATCCCCAGGATTACCCACCGCCGGTCGAATTATAGTAGACGTTGATCCTCTCCAGCTGGATATCAGTATTCCCGCGGTACCTGAAAAAGACGGTGTCAATGAAATATTTAAAACGTGCACTGGTGGTACTAACACGCCATCATTGTCGATGCCGTGCTCTTCCGAAACAACCTCCCAGAATTTGGATCCTAACGGAAAAAAAAAATTAGCTACAGGCTGTAGAACAACACAAAAACAGCAAACCTATTTGATTGCCGCACTACCACGAGATGAAGGATGATTGAGAATTTTAAATTAGTGTTTCGCAAAACTCAGCGCGCACTGGATCGCAAGGCTCACCTGGCCAGTCTGGAGGTGGACAATCTCACGCATGCTGGAAGAGAGAAGCAGATGGGCGAGCGGTAAGTAATCAGAAAGACAACCACAGAGCGAGAGAAACACGCGATTGAACCGCGTTCGAGGATTGATCGTGCCATCCACAAACTACCGAAGCGGCTGATGATAAGACAACACAGATACCATGTCCATTGATGGACATCGCGAGAAACGACGCGTGATAATTACCCGGTGACACTCACATTCAAGAAAATTCGGGTCGGGTGATGGGCGACGAAACGGAAGATGGGAGAGATGGAAATTGAAGCGGAGCTTCAAATCTTCGCTCCTTGCCTTAATCCCGTTTAACACCGAACGTCTTCATCACATCTCACTTTTCCTTGTCATGTACCATAACTGCTTCCAAAAAAGCATTGTTGGCTCCCTTGCCTTGTAACCAAAGTATGAGCTCAAAATTTTGAGGGTTATGTACCCAGCTACAATGATTCTCATCCTCCGGTCTCAAAGTACTCCTTTAATCGGGACCCAATATTGTGCGGTTTCTCCATGTTGTGAAAGTGCTGCTATTTTACTGTGAAAAGGTTAAGCTGTTGACAGAGTCGGCGAATTGACAGTGTCGTTGCTGCCTTGCTTCCCATTACACGTGTGAGGGAGCTCTGATTCTTCCTTGTCTCCGTTCAGACTGCGGCACTGAATCAAGGGTGCAATGCTGCCTCTTAACCCATGTCATGTAAGTCGAAAGGGATGATACGAGTCAATTTCCGAAATTGTCAAGTGTACTCAAACGCAAAATATAATACTTCAACATAAGCGAATGCAAAACTACAGAGGGGATCAAACATCATAGCAAGTTGCCTGAGCAAAGCAAAGACCAGAATATCGTCCATCCACTTCGTCACTCGGTATTGAATCCGGGACCTAATGATCTCGCGATTTCCTATATTATGTAGTGATAAATATCGAGACGTAGCATTGTGACACCTACGAACCTGTACTCGCCCTCAGCAGCTACAGCGAGCTCCTCAATCTCACCTTGGACAGCTTGCAGTGTCTCAAAAACTTGCGAGTGGTACAACAACTGGGAAACATAAATCAAACACATGGGAATAGGCAGAGATGGCTCTGCTCACTTGGGCCTTCGTGAGCTCATTGAGATGCTTGATTGGTTCGGGATTCCCAATAACAGCCTTCATCATCTGGATTGCAACTTCCGTCTTCTGGACGAGATCATCCTCAGCATTCTCAACCTCGAGTCTAGGAGGTTACATCAACACGGATTGCTGTGAATGAAGATAGATCGTTCTCACTTCGTTTGTTCCTGCTTGGAGAAAGAAGCGCTCTTCAATCTAGGGGTCGAAAGGTCAACGTGGGCTGAAGAATGAATCAGTACGACTGACTTCTGCTTTGCGGAGTCGAGCTCTAATCGGCTAACTCGGACGGCTTGCCGGGCCTTGACAGCAAGAGCAATCGAGTTGTTAAGAGTTACCTGCCATGGGGCCAAGAACTGGGTAACAATTGCTAGCAACGAACGGGTAAGTGAGCAAAGTTTGGGTCGCACAATAAGCAACAACGAACCATCATCCTGGTCGAGTCTGGCAGCGCCAATCTTCTCGTAGGCGAGCGAGTACTCCTTAAACGCTTGGCCGAGGCGCGGCTCAGGACCTCCGGCGGCCTCGAGCACCCTAGAAGCAGCAGCAGAGCCTCTTGAAAGGGCGTGAGGGAGGGTCTTCGCAGTCGGGGCGACAGGCGGGGTCACATTTGGAACGGGAAGTGCTGTCCCCTAAATGTCATAGATAGCTAAGCAAAACGAGTCGGCAGGGAGTAGTGGAAGGCTTGCTTTGAAATTCGTAGCAGCGAAGCTGGTGATGCTGTGCGATACATTGGCCCCAAGCTCCCCGAGGGACTCCTGAATTTGTGTCGGGTAGTCATAGGAGCTATCAGCATAGACCTTGGTGATCCTGTGCGATGACCACTCATTGGCACTCTATGCATGAACAAGAATACGATAAACGCACTTCAGGAAGGCTAAGTGAGCGGCTTTCAATGCATCGACCTGAGCTTCCAGCTCTTTGTATTCTGCTGGCAGTTCAGTAATCTCCTCAGGGTTGACGGCACCAATTCGCTCCCTTCACACAAACGCATCATGCAAGGAATGTTATCAGTAAAGAAAAGGCCATGGCATTGGGGCAGTGTTGGATTCGATGTGAAAACTTCTCATACCTGGTGGCTTGGAATGAACTTTGGAACCCTTTTGCGATTTTGTTGGCAGAGTCGCCAAGCTGCAGCCCGGAGAGGCTCGATTGGATCTTCCCCCAGCCGCTCATTACCTACAGTCAAAATAAGCTTGAGAGATGCAACGGGGGTTAAGTCGTTGACTTTGGTATGGTGGACGCAGAGCCACCGGAAGCAAGCTGGACTAGTGACAGATAAGCTTGCCAGAACCCTCTACAGGTTTCTGTACGTAGTATAACTCAAGGCCGACTGTAAAATCTTTGTGGTAGCACCTGATACCAAGGAAACAGTAGTCTTTCAATAAAACGAGGTACATTCCTTAGGACTCAAAAATCTGATGAACAAAATAAAGTATGTTGTGACGCCTATTTGCCCTTCAGGACCGACCTTTTCGGGCTTTAGAGGGTCTGGGCTCACAGGTTCAGGCAACTTCTTACCGGATGACTCGGAGAGGGCCCGAGGTGCTTCACAGGAGTTATGAGCTTTGCAGCATTCATGCTTAAGTTATAATAATAGGCATGAAGGTGTTTAAGGCGCGGTCTCAGGCCAGTTTCCAGAACAGTCCAAGGGTCAGCAACATGTAAGAAAGTCTGGATAAAGCATAACAGCTGGACGCGCATTTATCTACTATATCTTTATATTACCGAACCAACGAAAATACTAGTATTATGGGTGTGACCATCTCTTTCGTCCCGTCCATCAACGGCTTTGCCTTTGTACTTTGCATTATATTATATTAGACTCGACATCAGACAAAGGCCGCCCATCAATCAAATTATGACAAACCGAGCCCAATCCCGATCCCTGTTGTGGCAGTTCTCCAATCATCCCGACGCGACGCCCGTTTACCGTTAACGTTAGCCGTACGTGACAGCTGCGTGTCACTTACCCCATCTCCAACTCACCCCCACAATGAAGATCTCAGGTTCTTCCCAAAAGTCGTTTCTCAAATACAACTACCGTGTTGATTTCCTACTCTTACTTGCAAGAATATTCTTTCCGCCAACCGTGCTAGTTTTCGTACTATCGCTCCTCGATGTGGTTCCTAAGTTCATGATGTCGAACCCCTTTCTTACTATTTTAAGCCACGCGCTCGTATATGTAGCATACTGGACTGCCAATGTCCAGTACAAGCAATTTAGGAATGAGCGTGAGGCAAAGAGTCTTGGCGCTATCTTACCGGTTCGCCTACGAGGGAAATGGCCGGGAAACATTGACGTGGTTGTGGAGTACGTGAGATACTTTTGATAACTTATGTCAGATCGTTTACACGAACTGTTCTAGTGCTGTCAAAAGCTACAAAACCGGATGCGCGTTGGAACACTTTGAACGACGATTCCAACAAAATGACTGTGACACCCTGAATTTGAGACTCTTCTGGACTGACCTCTATGTGACGAGAGATCATCGCATCATACAGACTATCTTGACCACTAGTTCGAACTTTGGGACTGGCCATGCCATTAAAACTCAGCGAGTAACGTCGCGCAGGTTGTATCGTATTGGCTTACTAACCACCCATTGCGTAGAATGTACGGGTTATTCGGTGACGGAATTATCATGTCTGAGGGAGAGGATGCGAGAGCGCATAGGGCTCTTATTCGACCATTCTTAGGTGTGTTTTCTACGTCTCGCTCCATGCATAGGTGACGAAGTATAGGCCTGAAACGTTAGCCCGGGAGCGTGTGAGGGAGTTCCGGCTCTTTGACCGGTATTTGCAGAAATGCATTGCTGTAACCCGCAGTCGGGCTCACTCAAACCAGTCGATTGACGTTCAAGATTTATTTCGGCGTTTTACTTTTGATGTAGCGGGTGACTTCTTGTTTGGGACGGATACGCTCAAAACTCTAGATGATCCTCTTCCAACTCCGGGAAAACCAGACCACGGTTCTGATACGAAAGGAAGTTATACTCAATTCGCTCGAGCATTTCATCAACTTCAGGTACTCACCTTGGATCGCCAACGTTTGAGTTACTTCTGGCCCGCGAAGGAGTTCTTTAGGGACAAAACTATCGTGCATACCAGGTCTGTGGATGCGTGGATCATGCCCCATATTGCAGCGGCCCTTGACAAGAAGAGCAAACGAGGTGGGAAGAATTCTGATGATGATGAAGCAAGCTTTGTGGATTATCTGGTCGATTTCACTGGTGACTTGAGATTAATCAGGGATGAGGTTTGAGAAAATTACCTCAGGTCTCGAGTGTCATGGCTACTGACACATATTTCACAAATTGCAGCTGTTCAATGTCTTGCTAGCTGCTAGGGACGACGTGGCCTCTCTTCTAACGTTCGTGATATATGCTCTCAGTATCCACCCCCATATCACTGCCAAGCTACGTGAAGAGGTGATAAGCATCGTCCCTGAGGGCTTGCCGTCTTTTGATCAAATTCGAGAGATGAAGTATCGTAAGTCACCTTCCGATGGTAAAACGTGTCTCAGTTCTGTATCTGAACGTGCACCTCTTTCCCTAGTTCGTGCTGTCATCAATGAGACCCTTCGTCTCTTCCCGCCCATCGTAATGTCGGGCCGTGCCGCAAAAAAATCGACTCTCCTTCCCCCCGACCGGACGTCGGGCGGCAAGCCGATATTCGTTCCTGGAAATGAGACCATTGTGCTTTTTCCTCTTATGCTAATGCAACGGCGCAAAGATCTTTGGGGTGAAGATGCCGACCACTTCATCCCCGAAAGATGGACGGACAAGGACCGGGTGGTGGAATCAGACTCATTCACATTCCTCCCATTCGGCACTGGACCGAGAACATGCTTGGGACAAGTGAGTGTATGCACAATGGCAACCACAAATCAACTGTTCATCTACTTTCCTGCAGAGTTTTGCTTATAATCAGACGAGCTTTGGTACGGCGTCCGCTTCGGATGCCGTCTATTGCAACTGGATGGAAGCACTGATATTTGTATCACTAGTTCTGGTCCGCTTATTACAGGTCTTTGATTCTTTTGAGCTCTGCCAAAAGGAGGATGCTCCGCCTGGCTCATATCCTCATGAATCGTGGCAGAATACTAGCGGAAGGAAGTCCATGGAGCGGATTTGGCCAAGAGCCGCTGTCGCATTGTTTGCACAGGTACGTTTTACTCTGTCGGAACGGCTACGGCCTGATTACGGATACGCTCTCTTATCAGGGAGGTTTATGGATCAAACCACACCTTACTTCGTGAACGATACTCATTTCTGCCACCATTGGTACAAATATACGCCGTTCATTACCTGCTTGGGAACGTACCTAGATGGACGTACGGCATGTTTGATACATCAGTTGAACTATATCTTATGCAATCAGCATCATTCACTCCTGGCGCTGGGGCAGGACTCGCATTTCATCCGCTCTCGTTCAATGGAGTTACATGAAAGGCTTAAGGAGAATTAGAAGTCATCAATGTAATATGAAGCTATACGAGTAGGCTAGGCGAGAGTCCGAGGCATTTCGTTGTCCGCCGAGGCCTTGGCTATGATCCCTATATTATTAGTATGAATCATTATGGGCATACTGAATTACGAGGTGGAGACAGTGCACACCCTTTGAGAACGCCGAGGCAATTGCAGCGAAACCTTGGCTGTCGACATTATAATAAAAGAGATCCGATTGTTTGGCAAATTCTTCGTTATCTCTCCGTATCTCCCGAACGAGGCCGTGGTTCTTTGCACAGTTAGGACACTCCGTGTCATGATCGCCAAGACACCTACGAAACAGCGCATTTTAAATACGTAATGACGGTCGATGAGGAATGCCGATGTACCTTTGATGGTAGCTATGGTGGCACAAGAAATGTACGCTAGGAAGGTCTAATTGACCCCCACACGCCGAACATCGAGTGACATGGAAGATGCGAGGATTTTCGACATCTGAGAGTTCTTCAATTTCTTGAAGTTTCGTCTTCGTCTCGCTGCGGTATGAGTCGATGAGCTGGCGGTCCTGGTGAGCCATAGAACCCATCAGCAGACAAAACATCAGTACCAAGAAAGAAACGCACAGCTTCAATCTCTTCTCTAGACTCAGTTATGCGAGTCATAAGCCACTGCTTGACCAAACCCACGCTCGCGACATCATTCCTACTTAAGATCTGGATGACAGCAATCGGTGGCATGATTTTCTCTTGTTCAATGCGCTCTAGTATGTTCCTAACATCTGAAGAATGACGAGACAGCAGCGCTGGACTGGATGTAAGGAAGCGCAGCACAAGTGAATAAAGATGCGGGTGTTCTGGACCATATTGAGTCAGATAATGCACCACTCGATTCGACGCACTCATGGAGGTTGCATCAAAGGCGACCTCGTATTGCGGGTTCGCCCGATCCATCCAAAAACGAAGCACATCTTCATACATGCCCATCTTCTCCCAGAGAAGGACCAGCCCCTCTGTGAAGGAATGCGTTGAGCAAACGATCAAAGCATGAGTTGGGTCGTATGGAAGTCGACCATCGTTCTCCAGAACATTCATCGCTTTCCTCCTGAGTAGTGCCCGACTTTCGGTGTCTGAACGCGTGTCTGCTTCCGAAGCAGATGTAAGGTAGAGTTCAAGGAGGGTGTTCCATACGGCAACTTGGCTCCTTCTATCCTCATCAACATTGACTGCGCAGCCACTTGAGGCCGCTGAATGCTCCTCCAGATCAACTCTTTGTCTCCATTTCCGAAACGCTACGGCTTCCAAGAACCGAATGAAGTAGTCGGGATGATGCACAAAATGGGCAAAAAACTGGGATGGCGATGGAGACGGATGCTGAACGAGGGGACTCAAGCCATTTGCTTGAGCAAGTGTAGAATTCAGGGGGATCTCCGCGACCATCTCTTGTGCATCAGGTAGATTTAGGGTTGCGGAGCGACTATGAGAGAGTTGTTGAGGTGATGGCAGTTGACGAGGACCTACAGCTTCTGTACCATTTGAACGATTCAAAGAGAGATATGACAAATACGGCATCCCGGAAGAAGGGTCTCGTCGGTGTGAAATACCATTAGTGGCGGCGGCAGGTGTCGGAGAAGATAGCTCCTCCGGTGCTGGGCCAGCGCAGATGTCCACCAAGAACTGCATTGTGGCCTCTGGAAGCTTAGTTAATAGGACACGCCCATATCGCACCAAATTCTCTGATGCCTTGAAACGGTCAATTTAGGGGGTAGAATAAAGTAATCAGAACAATTGCTTACAACATCTGCGGCAAGCTCTTTCAAGTACGTCAAGGCATCCTCAAAGTTCTCCGCGTCATCGATTTGAATTCTGAGATAGTCATCATGTCTTGTGTATTTCTTTGCTAAATATGCAGCATGCTCAAAATAACCCGCCTGACGACAGACCCGGATAGCCGTGTCCAAATCAAATGGCAATTCAGGTTTTGAGCCCAATTCTCCGCCGTCACTATCTCGCTGATGTTTCGCCGAGGATTCTGTCTTGACGAACTGAGCCAGCCGCTCCGTATCACGTAGTTTGGTGTAGGTGTTAAGAAGGAGAGTAGTATGATCTGAGTTTGCTAAGCCCTGAGCATGAAGCTCTTGGAGATAGGATGCAAGATTGCGAATACGCTGGGCATCTAGAAACTAGCTTCGCCACGTGCACGATGAGAAGCGACAATACATATAAACAATTCCTATTTTCTCGCACCTTTCGGATGACGTAACTTGGCTGAACATGACCAAGCGTCTTGACGAATTGATTGACTGCTTCGTCGTAATTGCCCTTCAGATAAAGATGGTCTCCGTATTGCTTATGGATGGAGGAAACAGCTTGCTCATCCATCCCTTCCGATCGAGCGAGGCTTATGGCAAGTAGGTACTGGGATTTGGCGCAGAGAATAGCTAGCTTTTGAGACGTTGATTTCTCCTCAAGTTGGAACAGCTATGTAGAACATCAACAAGGCAGACTCCAGATAGAGCAACCTGGTTACCTTTCCGTCATTCCCAACGATGTACACATAGTCATGATCGCATATAACGTCCCGGACACCCTGGCTAAAGACGCTCTCGGAATAAGCCGTGAATTTGTTCTCGAGATTGTAGACAATCACTTTGCTAATGTCAGTTTGTGAAGCAGTGGTAGGGTTCGAGGCCTTCGTGACATAGTTGCGAACTGTTGCTGAGTTGGATGCGCTAGATGGGAAAAAAGGAGGGGAAACCATGACAAGGTAGTTTCGGAAGGAGCGAACCAACGATTTTGGCCCTGAAAGATCTCGATTTACAATCATGGGCAGATAGGGTATGCAAAACGCTCACATTCCACGGCGTAGCATGCGCCTCGCCCAACAGGACTATACATGTATATAGCTTCATCACGGGCGACAGCCATCTCTCCCAGCTTTTCATTGATGACAGCACAGCCGAGACCGCACCCAATATCATCAACCAAGACGGGGACACCACTGCTTCCCTTTCCTGAAGCTAGATACGTCAATATTCGATTGGTGGTCACGATAAAGAGATGCAAGAGCTCCTTCGCGGATGCGTCGGGAAATGAGGGAGCAGAGGAACTGCGAAACGCTAGACCAGTTATAGGCTCACTGCTGTTCTCAAGAATTACTTTTGGTTTCGGTAGGGCAGAGAGCGAGAGAGCACCGGAGAACAGGGACTGGTCAAGATGGCGGTAGAGAAGGACTGTCCCATCGCTCACGCCTACTGCCAGATGAGAGAGTGAAGGAGAAATCGCGATAGTCGATACCTGTGTACACGGGTCAATAAGAAGCACGCCTTTAATGCACTCATTTTACGAACGGGGAACGGCTTAGAGCCTAGAGGGACCCTGGCAGAGCGAAGCAGGCTGGGGTTGCCTGTTTTCTTATCCTTGTGTGCGATGTCCCAAACCTTTAGCAGGGGAACTCTGCTCTCCTCTTCCTGATTTAACGAGTCAGAAAGAATGGGACGTCTCTTCTGCTTTCTTCAACTTACCCCGATGCTAACTAGTACTCCTCGGCTTTCCGTCATGTGCGTAACGCGCCCATTCGTGAAAGCTTGCCAGCTATGCAGCTTGACCCAAGATCGGTCCAGAATGTGGACAAATCCATAGATATCGGCAATCAGAATTCCAACAGACGCTGAAGTTGTCACCGATATTTCCGAAGGCGTCTTTCAATTATGGCATTATGAATAACAGCTTGGCCGACGCGTCTGCCTACCCACCCGAATTGCCTCAGGAGCGCTGGTAGAATCATTTACGTCCTTGACCGACGATAACGTGAAAAAAGAGAATTGTCTGCTCTACCGTCCTCAATTAGCATGCCTAATCTACCCTCCGGGGCTAAAAGTCTCACCAAGGCCGTCGCAGCATCGCTCGCAGACATGACCTCTTGAGCCAAATAAGCAAACCACGTGATGAGGCGATTATCGTGAGAACAATTGGTGAAATTCCCTCCCCAATTTCGGCTTTGCCCAAACAGCTTGGAAAAGTTTGCTGTCATGGCCAGCTTCGCACGTTTGGTAGCTCGTCAACGTGTCAGACCCTCTAGACTGGTGTGTATATTGTCCTTCATCGGTTGCAGCAAAGACCTTGTGGCAAACTGTTTCGTTTTCGCCAGTTTACTGTCACCGCACGATGCTTGCAAACCACAGCAGACACGACATCGATGAAAGGGCAGGCACCAGAGGCCAAAGACGAGCCCTTCCCCCTCACACTTCATGAGGACTCTTTCCACTCGTACCGCTGTGACCCACCGTCACTAGACGTAGACGTGACGAAAGATAAGCTCATTGGAATGTATCGCGACATGACCACAATGCGAAGAATGGAGATGGCTGCCGATGCTTTGTATAAGGCAAAACTTATTCGCGGTTTCTGTCACCTTGCCATTGGACAGGAAGCTGTCTCCGTTGGTATGGAGAATGCTATCACGCCAGAAGATAGGGTTATTACTGCGTACCGTTGTCATCCTTTCGCTGTCCTTCGTGGTGGAAGCGTAAAAGGTGTTCTATCGGAGTTGCTAGGTATAACTATTTCCACCGGTGTCAAACGCGTGAAGCTCACGCTTCTCTTCAGGTCGCCAGTCTGGCATGTCGAAGGGTAAAGGTGGTTCTATGCACATCTTCACGCCGTCATTTTTCGGTGGAAATGGTATCGTCGGTGCCCAAGTCCCAATAGGTGCCGGTATTGCATTTGCAGCGAAGTACATGGACAAACCAGCTACTACATTCGCCTTGTACGGAGATGGTGCCAGTAACCAGGGACAGGTCTTCGAAGCATTCAACATGGTGAGTAGTCTACCCGTGGTACCATAATTTGGGCGCTATTCATTCATCCGTTGCAGGCTAAACTCTGGAACCTTCCGGTTATTTTCGTCTGCGAGAACAATAAGTATGGAATGGGTACCTCTGCTGCTCGTTCCTCGTCAAACACCGAATACTTCAAGCGTGGAGACCTGATCCCTGGTCTCCAAGTCAATGCTATGGATATCATTGCCACCTATCAGGCTTCTAAGTGGGCCAGGCAGTGGACTCTAGACGGAAAGGGTCCTGTCCTTTTGGAGTTCGTTACATATCGCTACGGTGGCCACTCGTACGCATCGTCACAACAACATTAAAGTCCGGCATCTAATGTCCCTTGCTCAAACTCCAGAATGTCTGACCCTGGTACTACATACCGCACTCGTGACGAAATTCAGCGCATGCGTAGCACTCAGGATCCGATCAAGGGTCTCCAGAAGTACCTCGAGGATTGGGGCGTCACTACGGAAGAGGAGCTTAAGGTATATTGTTAGTCTTGCAATGTTCTCGATGATTTATCGTTCAATCTCCTTCAGCGCATTGACAAGCAAGCCAAGACTGAAGTTGATCAGGCCGTTGAAGAGTCCAAAGCATCTCCCGACACTGATGTTAAGGACCTTTGGACAGATATCTACTACGCAGGCACCGAGCCTCCGTACATGCGTGGACGTGAGCGTGAGGAGGTATGTAGACTAGTTTCCTGTGGATGCAGAGCTTCTCTGACACTTCAATTCTCAGGTTCACCACTATTAGTTCATGATTGACTTGCGGCGGTTGTATCAATTCAGTCAGCTTTTATATGAACAGCGCGTTAGATGGTTTATTCGTACTTGCACTTGTCAATGAGAAGTGAACTCTGACAAAGAATATATGAAGAGTGAGGTCACAATGTGATAGATTCTTAGTATACTTGAGGGACGACCGACAATGTAGTATGGTGTAGTAACTGGCATGGGCATCGCAAGTTACGTGTATATGCATCATTACTTTTCCACCACTTTGTTAGGGCTTGGGGAATTGGTCACATATTGATGAGTGACTGCCTATAGAGTAGCTGGAAGCACTAGCTCAATCCATATTCAAGGGGTGAAGGTGTATACCTACTTCGGAAGTTCAGATTCGTGCTCTGTGGTCTTGTCAGTCAACACCCGTTTCCAACACGGTTGACCATCAAACTGGGTTCCAAGGACAGCGCATATATATTCAACTATGCATGACTCATTCGTTACAACAGTATAAGCTT
>WNFI01032404.1_pt1 | contig 19392 bp, 18 predicted proteins | sample 5400471 | NCBI WGS metagenome assembly WNFI01 (sample SAMN13153348, study PRJNA577476) | soil metagenome | isolation source: 100 cm saprolite on Douglas fir-dominated hillslope | place: USA:California | collected 2013-09-17 | reverse complement strand
CGAGCTTCTGGCAAAGGACCTCGAGATGACCGTGAATTGGCATGAGGTAACTTTCGCCAATTCCACGATCGGCCTGCGTTCAGGTGACTATGACCTGTTTGGTTCGTCTGCGACGTACACGGTGCCGCGCGCCACCGTATGCAACTACGTCGGGCCTCTGTGGTCGAAGGGGAGTTTGGCGGTCATTCGCAAGGCGGACGCGAGCAAATATCAGACCGCAGCGGATCTCAACAGTCCGGATGTGACGATTGCCGTCAACGGGGGATCGAGCGATGAGCAGCGGATGCCGCCGCTTTTCCCCAAGGCAAAGTTCATGGCCGTGGCAGGCCAATATTCCATGGCCGCCGAGCCCGTGCGTGCGGGCCGTGTCAATGCGTGCATCGTCGGAGACACCGAAGCATACGCGCTTGCGAAGCGGAATTCGGAATGGGCAGCGATCGTTGACTCCAAAAACCCCTTCGACAAGCGTCCGAACACGTGGATGATCCGGCACGGAGACGTTGCCTGGAAAAACTTTCTCGATACGTGGTGTGGCTTCATCGCTGCAAACGGTGAAGTTCAGCGGCTGTTCGACAAGTATGCCAGCGAAGTTCTCTAGCTAGATTGGCCGCAGGGATCTAAATAACAGAGCCTCGGTTCCGACAGGAGAACCGGGGCTCCATCTTCACGGTCGATGCTTTGTTGTGCAACCCAGCCGCCGCTTCGTCGAAACATCTTTCGCTCTTGTCGCGGAACAACTCTGGAGGGCGATGATTCCGCAGCACCTGAGCGCGGTCAGTGTCAGGAAAATAAGTGCCAGGCTCACCCAATCCCTGCGCTGCGACGCTCGCTTTTGATCGAAACCCAGGCCGGTCGCTTGCTCATCCGATCAAGTCAGATATACGTAAGATATACACAGGATGTTATCAAGATGAATGAAAAAGTCAGTCGGATCGAAGCGATCATCGGGCGCAAGGTCAAGCGCGACATCACTCGAATGACGCAATTGATGAAGGGGAATCTCGAAAAGGCGGCGGAATCGATCCTGAACACGCCCGATGCCCACGTCGGTATCGTAACCGGCTTTTTTATTCAGCATGCCACTCCGCCCTCGCCGGAGACGGATGGGCTGATCGGGATGGGCCATCTCGCTGCCGGGCTCGCAAGCGCAGGCGTGCCTGTTACGGTCATCACCGATGCTCCATGCGCAAAGGCGGTGTGGGCCGTGGTCGACGCCCTTCCGGAACAGGTCGACCTGGAGGTCGCGGCAACGAACGAAAGATCGGTGTACCGTTTGCGGAAATCTCTTGAAGGTGCCGATCGACCGATCACTCACCTCATTGCTATCGAGCGGGTCTCGCCCGCGGCCGATGGCAAACCCCATCGTGAGCATGGGTGGGATATGTCTCGTGAGACGGCTCCGCTCCATCTGCTTTTTGATGATCCCACCTGGCGGCGGCGTTGGGCCACCATCGGCATTGGCGATGGCGGCAATGAGATCGGCATGGGGTCGTTGCCCCCCGATGTCGTCGAAACGGAAATACCCAACGGCCGAGTCATCGCTGCAACGACGCCAGCCGATTATCTCATCGTGGCCGGGGTATCGAATTGGGGAGGCTATGGGCTTCTCGCGGCCATGGCCTGCCTGCAACCGGAGAAAGCCGCCGCGCTGCTGCGTCATTTCAATCGCGATATGGATCATCGCTTGTTGTCGGCCGCCGTCGAGATCGGCCAGGCGGTGGATGACAGCCGGGCAGACAGTCCGGGACGGCCACAAATGAGTGTTGACAGAATCCCGTGGGAGCAACACGCGATTTTGCTTGAGGAGATTGCCGCGGTCGTCGCCTGACGAGACGGGGGTGGTGCGCAAGGCCCTTGCGGGCCTTGACATCTTGCCGATCGTCTTTGTGGTCTCGCAGACCGTGAACCTGCACTCACGGCGGTTTGTGATTGCCCGCTAAGGGGACGGCAACTCTCGACGCTGGGTCCAAGGCAATCTCGCCCGACAAGCCCATGTCGGAACGTTTCCGCTGGTACGGGAAACTCATTTCGATGAGCGAGGAGCACACCGTCGTCGACGCCGGTGACCTGAAGGTCGGTAATCGCCTCTTTCTCATGCCTCAACACACTTGCACCACCGCTTATCTTTACGACAATGCGTTGGTCAAGACTGCTGCAGGGCCGTGGGAACAGCGTCAACAGCTTGGCAGCAAGCGTTGAAATGAAGCGGGGTCTTTTCGTTATATCAGCGTAGCGCACATCCGGCTTCGGTCAGGCCAGCCTCTCCCTGTTGAATTTCTCGCCCCGGAGTTTTGCACGCCAGGTGCCTTGCTCCACCAGCTCTGCGATCAGATCCGCCAACACCCGGGCAACCGCCTCGCTTCCACGGGTGTTCATGGTTCTTTGCGAAACCACAACTGCAAGCGTCCATGATGGAACCGGGTCTACGATCGGTATCGCCACCATCTCCCCCCGCGCCATTTCATCGACAAAAGCAAAGTGTGGCATGATCGCCATGTAGTTCGAATTGCAGATCAGCTTGGCGATGGCAGGCAGACTGTCGCAGTCCTTGATTGCAGGCGTGATATCGTGACGGGCAGCCAGCTGTTCTATCACGGTTCGAAGTACGTTCGGGCGCCCCGGGAGAACGATGGGAAAATCGAACAGTTTCCTGAAGGTCACCGATTTTCGTTTAGCGACCGGGCTGCTCCTGGGCACGAACAGCATCAGGTCTTCCGTCATCATCTCGGTCCATGCGACGTGTTCGAAAGCCTTGTGATCGTACAGAAGCGCCACATCGAGACGACCCGCCTGGATGAGTTCGTCAAGATATCCCGTCATTGCTTCGACGAGATGGAGGGTCACGTTTGGCAGGCGCTCGGCCATCGCCCGAAACAGAGGCAGCGAAAGTCCGCGGCAAGCAGATGTCGGCAGCCCGACAGACACCCGGCCTGATGGATCGGATGCCTGCGAGCGCACACTATCCTTGGCGTGATCGATTTCCTGGAGAATCCGGCGGGCGTGGTCGTATAGCTGATGTCCGTATTCGGTTGCAGTAACGCCCTTTGCGTGGCGCACCAGAAGTTTGACGCCGAGTTCTTCCTCGAGGCTTTTGATTTGCTGACTGAGCGAAGGCTGCGCGATGCGGAGCACTTCAGCGGCGCGAGAGAAATTGCCGCTTTCGGCAATCTGCACGAAGTACTTGAGCTGACGCACATCCATGTGGCGTTGGTCCCCGATCTCACCATTTGTGGCTGGGCAAGGGCTTCTGTCAATCTGCTTTCAAAATGTGCATTTGCAAAAACTATTGCCTAGCTCTAAAAAAATGTCAGCGTAGTCACCTAGATAAGTCGTTGTTCACTGCATCAAACGCGAGCAGGCAAGACACGATAGGTATTGCCTATATCTTTCATCGGAATTTGGTCTTTGTTCTGCGAATTTCTTTGCCGTTAGCTCGACGACAGGAGCACGCCTGAAAGGCGAGTTCGGTCACCGAAGAAGCGGAGGAGATACGATATGTTTTCGCAGAGTAAATTCCGCGGCGGAATCGTTGCCGGAGTAGCAGTGCTCGGACTGTGTTCGACGAGCGCCTTTGCCGAGCAGGAGCCTTGCATCGGCAACTCGGCAGCAATCACCGGCCCCGCCGCGTTTGGCGGCCAGGCGATCAAGATGGGCGCGGAGATCGCTATCGACGAAATCAATGCCAAGGGCGGCGTGCTCGGCAAGCAGCTTCGCTTCGTCCAATATGATGACGCCGGCGCTCCTCCGCGCGGCGTGGACAATACGCGCAGGGTTGCGCTCTCCGACAAATGCGTCGCCATTCTCGGCGGATACCATTCCACGGTCGCGGTCGCCCAGGCAGAGCCTGTGAACGAGATCGGCATTCCCTATGTCGGGGTATTGGCCGCCAACACCAAGGCCATCGAAAACGGCCACAGTCCAAACTTCATGTTCCGCGTGTCCGCGAAGGACAAATGGGTGGCCCGCTTCCTCGTGGAGCGCGCGCTCAAGTCTTCAAAATCCGGAAAGATCGCGTTCTTCTATGAGAACACCGGCTGGGGCAACGGAGCATTGCCCGACGTGAAGGACGCGATGGCCAAGGCCGGCAAGGATCTTGTCGCTGCCGAGACTTTCAACTGGGGCGATCAGGACATGACTCCTCAGGTCATCCGCGCCCGTGAAGCCGGTGCCGACCTGGTGTTGTTGTGGGCGCTGGATCGCGAAGGCAATCAGATCGTACGATCGATGGACAAAGTAGGCTGGAAGCCCACGATCGTCGGCGCATGGGGTATCGCCGGAAATCTCGGCAAACTGGCCGGACCGCTCGCCAACGGCGTGCAGGTGATCCAGACCTATACTTTCATGGGTGAAATGGATCCGAAGAAGCAGGCGATGTGGGACAAGCTCAAGGCGAAGTACGGACTTAAGGATCCCTCGGATATCAAAATGGGATCGGGCGTCGCCAATGCTTATGACGCTGTTTACATCATCGCGAAGGCGATCGAAAAGTCCGGCTCCTACGATTGGAAGAAGGTCCGCGAAGCTCTTTACAGCGTAAACTACGATGGTCTCGTTGCCGATTATAAGCCGGCCTTCGATGCTTCGGATCCGGAACGTCAGGACGCTATCCTCCCCAAATATTACAAGCTCACGGTCTGGACCGACAGCAAGCTGCTTCCGATTGAGCAAACGGCTTACGGCAAAACCAACTGATGGTTTAGCCGGTCGACGGCTGCCGATCAGCCATCATCAAGCAACGCGTAGCGCCCGTCGGGCGCTCGCCTCTTGAGCGGCAACCACGCCGCATGGAAGTTCTGGGCGGGCGTGGCGCGTCTCGGATTGGCCGTCTGCCAAAATCACCCTGATCCGAAATTTTTCGAGTGATGGACCGGGATCGTGACAACGACAATTCAATACATCCTGTCGGGCCTTGCCATCGGAGGCATCTACGCGCTGGTAGCGCTGGGCTTTCACATCATGTGGTCGGCTGCCAGGGCGGTGAATTTTGCGCACGGCGACACGTTGATGCTCGGCGCCGTTCTCGCCGTGCTCGGCGTGGATGCAGGAATGCCGCTGCCGGTCGCCTGTCTATTGGCGGTTATCGCAGGTGGAATATTCGGGGTGTTGCTTGAGCGCCTTGCCGTCCGGCCATTCGCGGGGACTCCAACCTCGATCGGCTGGATGCTGACCACAATCGCCGTCGGCGTGATGATCGAGGCATTGGCGACGCTGCAATTTGGCGGCTTTTCGCGGCCCTTGCCATCGCCCGGCGTGAAGAGCGCCGTTCATATCTTCGGAGCTGGTGTTTATCCGCAGGAACTCGTCATTCCGGTCGTGGCGGTCCTTGTGATGATCGGTTTGAAATTTATGCAGCGGCATACCCTGATCGGCCGCGCCATGCAGGCGGTTGCGCATGACAAGCGAGCCGCGGCTCTCATGGGCATCAACGTCAATCGTATCGTCGCCTTTTCCTACGGTCTGGCATCGCTGTTCGGCGCTGCTGCCGGTGTGCTGGTGGCGCCTGTGATTCAGGTTTCCGCGAGTATGGGCGCGCTGCTGGGCCTCAAGGGCTTCGCGGTCGCGATCATCGCCGGCATCACCAGTGCGCCCGGGGTCGTCATTGTCGGGCTCGGCTTCGGGATCATGGAGAAATTTGTCGAAGGCTATATCTCGACAGCTTCCCGCGAAATCATCGGCTTCGGTGTCATGATCCTGGTGCTGCTGGTGTTTCCGCAGGGCCTGTTCGGCAAACGCGAGGTTCTCAAGGTATGAGATACCTCATTCGCCTCGGCTTCATCGTCTTTGCCCTCATCCTTGCCACCATGCCGCTGATGGCCGAAAACGAATACGCGCTTCGGCTTTTCATGCTGTTTCTGATCTACGGCATGATTGCGGTAGGTCTGAATGCTCTGGTGGGTTTGACGGGCCTGGTTTCGCTCGGGCAGGCGGGCCTGTTCGCGCTCGGATCTTATGCAGGAGCGATCCTCGCGACGCGGCTCGGCTTTGACATCGTTGCATCCTGTATCGGCGCGGCAATCCTGTCCGGGGCGTTCGGCGTCTTGCTCGCCTATCCGACGGTGCGGGTCAGAGGCGTCTATCTCGCCGTCGTCACCATCGCTTTCGGCATTATCGTCGAGAACGCCGCCATCGAATGGCAATCATTGACCGGAGGCACCATGGGCCTCAGTTCAATTCCGCGGCCGAATATTTTCGGTATCAAACTCTCGGGCTTTGCTTTCTACGGCGTGCTGGCGGTCACGCTGTTTGTTTTCACGCTGCTCATCCACAATCTGAAAATTTCGCGTTACGGGCGGACCATGCTCGCTGTCTCTCAAAGCGAGACCGCGTCGCGCGCTCTGGGAATCAACCCTACCAGCATGCGAACGCTGGCCTTCGTGGTGGCATCGGTGACGGCCGGCATCGCAGGTACCTTTTACGCCTTTCTGAATTCCTACATATCGCCCGATATATTCACATTCTCCGACAGCGTGCGTTTTTTGCTGATGGTGATCCTCGGCGGGGCGGGATCGACCTTCGGGCCAGTCATCGGCGCCTATATTTTGACCTACCTGCCGGAATACCTGCAGCAATTTCAGCTCTGGCAAAAATTTGCCTATGGCGCGCTGCTGCTGCTGGTGATGTTTGCGTTGCCGCGCGGCGTTCTCGGTACCTTGCGGCTGGCATTCGATCGTTTGCGGCCGGCTGACCCGGTCCCGGATGCTGCCGAAGGCCTGCCCCTCGAGACGACGCTAAGCCATGAGAAGAAAATGCTGGCGGCCGAGCTGGTGGCCAATGCGCTCACCGTGCGCTTCGGCGGGCTGAGCGCCCTGTCGAACGTCTCATTGCGGGTGAAGGGCGGTGAGATCCACGCTCTGATCGGTCCGAACGGGGCCGGCAAGTCTACTTTCGTCAATACAATTTCGGGCTTTTATCGGCCAGATGAAGGCCGTTGCGAGCTCGACGGCATCGAACTTACCGGCCGGCGTTCGCTCGAGATCGCGCGGCTTGGGCTCGCACGCACGTTTCAGAACACCGAGCTGTTCGGCGAACTGAGCGTGCTTGAAAATGTCATGGCGGGTTATGACCAGCGCCTGTCTTATGGCCTCCTTCAGGCCGTGCTGCGAACCCCGCGCATGCGGCGCGAGGAATCCGAGTGCCGTCGGGCCGCCATCGGCCTGCTCGGCTTCGTCGGTCTTTCTCAGCATGCCAACGAGGCCGCGCGGTCCCTCCCCTTCGGTCTGCAACGCCGTCTCGAGATTGCGCGGGCGCTTGCGGGAAAGCCGCGGCTTCTGCTGCTCGACGAGCCGGCGGCCGGGCTTACGACACAGGAAATCGACGATCTCGAAGCAATGATTCGCCGGATCGCGGGGCTCGGCATCTCTGTGCTGCTGATCGAGCATCATGTCGATCTCATTATGGCGCTGGCGGACACGGTCACGGTGCTGGATTACGGCCAGGTGATTGCCAGCGACAATCCCGCAGCGATCCAGAACGATCCGCGCGTCATCGAGGCTTATTTCGGCACTTCGCTGCAACGCGCCGAGACCGCCGAGGCCGTCGACGCATGAATGAAGTTCTGCTCGATATCCGGAACCTGGAACTGCGCTACGGCGCTGCGATTGCCGTGCGAGACATATCGCTGAGCGTCAAACGTGGCCAACTCGTTGCCGTCATCGGCAACAATGGAGCCGGCAAGTCCTCAATGGTGCGTGGCGCGACAGGTCTTGTGTGCCCTTCAGGTGGACAGGTTCACTTTCGTGGCGAAGACACCACTGGCCTGAGCGCCGATCGCAAGGTGTCGCGTGGATTGGTCATGGTGCCGGAGGGACGTCTGCTGTTTCCGGATCAGACGGTCGAAGACAACCTGATCCTTGGTGCATACCTGCATGGCGGCCTCAAGCATCAGGCGTCCCGAACAGCCCTCGAAAGCGTTCTCGAGCTGTTTCCGCGTCTCAAGGAGCGCCTGCATCAACAGGCGGGAAGTCTGTCGGGCGGCGAGCAGCAGATGCTCGCCATTGCACGCGGACTGATGGCTCAACCGGAGCTGCTTATCATTGACGAGCTCTCGCTTGGCCTCGCGCCGAAGGTCGTCGATCAACTGATGAGGGCGCTGACCACCCTCAACAAGGATGGCCTCACCATTCTCCTCGTTGAGCAGCTTGCGTCGTACGCGCTGGCGATAGCCGATTACGGGTTCGTCATCGCCAACGGACGAATTGCGCGGGAGGGACCGAGTTCCGTGCTGTCTCGCGATCCCGAGGTAATGGAAGCGTTCCTCGGCAAGAAGAAGTCAACAATCTCAACCCCGAAGCCAAAGGAGTAACCATGGCTCAACGCGTGATCGATCTCAGCCTGACCATCGAAGACAACATGCCGGCTCATAAGCTCTTTCAGCGGCCAGTGATCGCGCTGCACATGAGCCATGAAAGCACCAAGGCGCAGAACCTTGGCGTACCCGGCGACGCCATGACATTTCAGACCAATTTCATCGCCATGCTGGACCACGTTGGAACGCACGTCGATGCTTATCGGCATGTGAATCCGAAGGGAGCGCCGGTCGACGAAATGCCGCTTGAGACCTTCATGGGCAAGGCGGTCTGCTTTGACCTGCAGCACATTCCCGATCTCGGGGACATCACCGTCGCGGATATGGAAGCCGCAGAGAAGAAGGCCGGCGTGAAGGTCGATGGCCACATCGTTCTGTTGTGCACCGGCTTTCACAAGCGCAACTATCCGGGGATGGATTCGGTCTGGAAAAATCCGCTGCTGACGGTCGAGGCTACCAGGTGGCTCTATGATCGCGGATCGAAGATGCACGGTGTGGAGGGACCGTCGACCGACAAGCCCACCGACAACGTCTTTGCGCAGCATCGGCTGTGTCGTGATCTTGGCGTCAGCCACTGGGAATGGCTGGTCAATCTCGAGGAACTGCTCGGTAAAGGCGAATTCCAGTTCTTCGGCGTGCCGCTCAAGTTCAAGGGTGGTTCCGGCTCGCCTGTTCGGGCTTTCGCCCTCGTGAACTAGAGCGTTTTCAAGCGAAGCATGCCCCCGGACTTGATCCGGGGGTGGACACCGGTTCGCGTGAAGAAAACGCGACAAAACAAAAACATAGAGCGCAATCTCGATTCAATTCGATGGGATTGCGCTCTAATGTCCGCGCGCCGAAGGCGCAGCCAATCGCTCAGCAGCCAATCGCTCAAAAGGCTGTTCCGGGCGGCCTTGCATGAAGGCCGTCCTGAACTGCTCTTTCGGCCAAAGAGGTGGATCTGATGTCGGCTGAATTCGATACCATGAGCGCGGTGGAGATGCGCCGGCGCATCGCGGCCAGGGAGATATCGCCGGTCGAAGTGACTCGGCGCGCGCTGGACAAAGCCGAAGCGACGCAGTCGACGCTCAATGCATTCTATCTTCTGATGCCGGACGAAGCCCTTGCAGCGGCCAAGGTAGCCGAAGAGGCGGTCATGAAGAGCGCCCCGCTGGGCGCCATCCACGGCATTCCATTTTCTGCAAAAGATTTGATAGCGGTGAAAGGTGTCGGCTACGCCTCCGGCTCGCGCACCATGAAAGCGAACGTTGCAGCGGTCGATGCGCCCGCGGTCGAGCGAGCGAGAGCCGCCGGCGGCATTTTGATCGGCAAGACCACGACCAGTGAATTCGGCTGCAAGCCGGTCGGCGACAGTCCACTCACGGGCGTTACCCGCAATCCCTGGAATCTGGCCAAGACGCCTGGCGGTTCGAGTGCGGGAGCAGCAGCGTCGGTGGCGGGAGGCATTACGCCTTTCGCACTCGGCACCGATGGCGGAGGATCCATCCGCATTCCGGCTGCATTCACGGGATTGGCGGGGTTGAAAGGCCAGTTTGGCCGCGTGCCGGTCTGGCCGACATCCGCAACGCCGACCTTGGCGCATGTTGGTCCCCTTGCAAGATCGGTCAGGGACGCCGCGCTGCTGTTCTCGGTCATCGCCGGTCTCGATCGCCGTGATCCTTTCGGCGTCGCCGGGCCGGTACCCGACGTATTGGGCGCTACGCGCGCGTCCGTCGCCGGCCTGAGAGTTGCGTATAGCTCGACGCTCGGATATGCGCGTCCAGATCCTGAAGTGGTCAAGCTTACGGATCGTGCGGCCCGCACATTTGAGGATATTGGGTGTGACGTCGAACTTGTTGAGGGAGTCTTTGAATCCGACCCCGCCGATCTTTGGACGGCAGAGTTCTATGCTGGTGTCGGCATCCGGTTGCGGTCCTTTTTGGAGAACCAGCGCGATCTTCTGGATCCAGCGGTGGCCGACGTGCTTGAACCTGCGCTCTCGCAAGATATGCGCGACTACTATACCAAGGTGTTCGCTCGGTATGCCTTGCGCGACAATATTCGCACGTTCTTTGAACGCTATGATCTTTTGATTTCACCTGTCATTCCGGTAACGTCGCTGGACGTGGAAAAAAATATCCCCGATGCGCTAGGTGATAGAAATCTCGTGTCGTGGGTTTACTATACGTATCCGTTCAATCTCACCGGCCAGCCCGCCGCTTCAGTCTGCGCCGGCTTTGCACCGGATGGAATGCCGGTGGGTTTGCAGATCGTCGGAAGGTCTTATTGCGAAGACGACGTGATGCGCGCTGCCGCGGCTTTCGAACGCGCCCAGCCTGGCGGCTACAATGTGAGGAATTTCGCAATTTAGAGTTTGTCGGATGTCGCATCAGGTTCAATGCTTCGAAAGCTTGACGGGTTCTTTTGCCTCTTGCGCGCGTCTCGAAGCATGCCCGGCTCAGCGGTCTGCCTCAGTCGCGATTCTGTCGGGCAAATGCTCGAACCATGGATTTCTTGACCCACAGGACATGCCGTCGCATGAGGCTTTCCGCTTCCGCCGGCTCCCGGCCGAGGATGGCATCGTAAATCTCATGATGCGCGCGATGTCGTTCCAGGACATCCGTCAGATCGAAGGCCATGACATTGTGAGCAGATGCTTGCGGCATTCGCTGGCACAACCGCACCACGTCTTCGACGAGGCTTGAGCCGGCAGCGGCATGCACCGCGGAATGAAACGCCTCGTTGATTCGGGCATATGCTGCCCGCCGCGCTTCGGGATCGGCTTTGTCGGCGAGAGCGGCATCTCCATCCGCCAGAGATCGTTCGAGCTTCGCCCGCAGTGCGGCGGACAGCCCCTTTTCGGCAGCAAGCCTCGCGGCCAGGCCCTCTGCCAGTGCGCGCATCTCAAACGCGTCGACGATATCGGACACCGAAAACTCTCGAACTGTAAATCCCTTGTTGGGTCGGTAGTGAAGCAAGCCCTCCCCCGCGAGCATTTGCATGGCAGCGCGAATTGGGGTGCGCGAGACGCCCAGATCCTGGCTGAGACGCACTTCATTCATCCGGCTTCCGACCGGATAGCTTCCGTCGAGAAGCGCTTGCCTGAGATGTTCCACAATCCAGGCGGAGCGCGTGGGGATCGACGGGACATCGACGCCATCGCGTTCAGTTGTCAGATGAGGAGTATCGCCAATTTGGGAGCTTCTGCGCATGCTCATCCGTCCGATTTGTGGATCGCTGACGTAAGCGTCAGGAGTGGGGTGCCATTGACATCGCAAAATTGTACACACTAAATCGGCGGATTGGTCATGCAGGGGAATCTCAAGAACAATGAGCTCGCGCTCGCCAACCAATTCTGTGGCTGTGGCGGCCGCGAATGCCGTGGCGGTTGTTGGCGGCGACACCCCTTTTGCCGTCAGGCGGATCGATTGCGTGGGGCGCAACGACGTCGAGCATATCCGAGAGATGAAGCAAGGGGACCAGCGAGAACCGCCGTTTTCTTCCAGAAGCCGGCGGATGCCGTTGTTGGCGATGGAGCGACCATCCCCTATCCGCCGCTCACCGACGACTTCCACCATGAGGTCGAGCTCGTCGTCGCGATGACCTGAAACCAGAGCAGATTTTACGGGGGGAGAAATCATGGACCAGGCAGCAGCACCGGCGGGCGTCGTGGAGACGCCTCGCATCTCCGGCACAGGTGTCGCCGTTGCCGCGATCATCATCTTGATCTGTTCTTATTGCGTCAATGCGATGGACCGCACGCTATTCCCGTTGATGCTCACGGATGTGAGACGGGAATACGGCTTCACGCTGCCGCAGGCCGGACTGATGTCGACGATCTTCACCTTGGGCATGGCCTTGGCGGGAATCCCGACCGGCTATTTGATGTCGAGATACTCTCGGAAGATGGTGATCCAGGTCGGCATTTTCATCTTTTCCGCGGCGACGATCGTTACCGTGGTTGCGGTCGGATTCGCCGACATGCTGTTCTATCGCGCGGTCACTGGTATCGGCGAGGCGATGCAGCTCACGGCACTCCTCGCGGTATTTTCCAGCTATTTCTCGCGCTATCGCGCCGCGGGGGTTGGCATCCTGAATTACGCATATGCGGGGGGAGCTGCCATCGGGCCGGCTTTGGGAGCCGCGTTGCTGGTCGGCTATGGGACATGGCGCGCCCCCATGATCGTATTTGGCATGATCGGGTTTGTGATGATGGCGCTGATCGCTGCGGTGGTGCGTCCGCGGCTGAGCGAAACCAACACGGCGAAACAGCCGCAAGCCACGATTGCCGCGGGCGGATCTCCGACGCTCGCAAATCGCAATACCTGCGTCCTGGTGTTTTTGAGCATCATCTTCGGCCTCGCGCTCTACGGCTATCTCGGCATGTATCCGACATTCCTGCGCGAGCAACTGCACTACGCGCCGGCCGATGCGGGACGGGTGATGAGCATCTATGGACTCGGCGTTCTGGTGTCTGTCGTCTCCGGATGGCTGGGTGATCGCTTCTCGCCGCGCGTGATTCTCGGAACGAGCTTCCTGGTCGCGAGTGCGGTGGCGGCTCTCCTGTTCAACGGCCCTACCAGTTTCGCGGCGCAGGCCGCCTTCTCCCTCGCGCTTGGCGTTGTCTTTAGCGGAACGATCTTCGTCAACCTCGCCGCCTACCATGTGAAATCGGTCTCGGCCGATCTTGCCGGCCGTGCCTCCGGCCTGTTCGTGACGAGCCTCTATGGCTCCGCGACCGTCGCCGGATACGTCATCGGCTGGATCGTCGGTCTTTCCGGGTGGACGGTCGCAGGCAATGTTCAGCTCGTTCTCCTTTGCTTCGGCGGCGCGATCGTTTCGCTGGCTCTGCGACCGGAGCTGATGGCCAGGCGGACGGCCTGACGGCGTCAGCAAAGAGAGCAGCGAGCAGCCGATGCCATACCAAGCCAACGATCTGCCGGTCGTGACCGTCAACGTCTTTCCGGGCGGTTTCAACTGGGGCCTCTACGTCGGACAGGACAAAGGCTTCTTCGCGGAGCACGGCATCGCCGTGCAGGTGCAAGGCACGCCCAATTCCGTCACTCAGATGTCCGATTTTTCCCAAGGCAAATTCGATATTGCGATGACGGCAGTCGACAATATCGTTGCCTATGTCGAGGGACAGGGCGAGGCCCCGATCGGGCCCCAGCCTGATTTTTTGGCCTTCATGGGGAGCGACAGCGGGTTTCTTAGTCTCGTCACATCGCCGGCTATCAAGAGCATTTCCGACCTCGCGGGAAAAACCCTCTCCGTGGATGCGATGACGACCGGCTATGCCTTTGTCCTTTACGAGATCATGCGACGAAACGGCTTGGACAAGGATAAAGGCGACTACGACATCGTTCGCGCCGGCGGCATGGTCCAGCGCTGGAATGGATTGCGCGAAGGTCGTCATGCAGGGACGCTGCTGTCTGCCCCTTACAACATCATCGCGAAAAACGACGGCTTCACGGAGCTCTTGAAGGCGACGGACGTCATCGGCCCCTACCAGGGCAATGTCGCGGCCGCGCGTCGGCCATGGGCGCAGCAAAACAGATCCAAGGTCGTTGCCTATATCCGCGGTTACCGGGATTCGATTGCATGGCTCTACGAACACTCCAACCGCAAAGAGGCGATCGATATCCTGCGTCGGCATCTTCCGCAGATGCCGCAGGCGGTCGCCGAAGCAAGCTACGGGGAATTGCTCGATCCGATGAATGGCTTTTTCCGGAGCGGCGCTATCGACCCTGAGGGGCTCAACTGCGTTCTCGAGCTGCGCAGCCGTTACGGCAGTCCACCGAAGCAGTTGAGCGACCCGGCGAGATATTGCGATCTCAGTTACAGCGAAGATGCTCGGTGACGAAGCAAGAAAGCGTCGAGGTGCCAGCGTTTCGGCATTGATTCACATCAGAAGTAAACGCCCGGCCATCAGCCGGAAGATTGCGCGCTGCTACGCGCTGATTCAAATGACCGCCAAAATCAGACCCGGCCACCTGTGGATAAAGAATTCGAAACCCGCTTGACCGGTCCGGTCAACCATGGTGTTTTGTTCAAAGTGATTTGTTTCGCCCAAAACCCGTCCGCAGAAATGCGCGACGGGTTTTTGCGTTGAGGCATCGATGACATCTGTCATTCCGGGGCGCGCTCTTGCGCGAGCCACGATGCGCAATTGCGCATCGGGGAATCCATAACCACCATCGGGAGTATGGATTGCGGGCCTGCGCCTCTGGTCGGCTTCGCCGACCGAAGGCGCATCCACGATGCGCAATTGTGCATCGGGGAATGACGAACGCCGGATCGGTCTAGTTCGAATTGCTCTCGCCAATTCAAACCCGGCCACCTGTGGATAAAAAATCCGAAGCCCGCTTGACCGATCCGGTCAACCATGGTGTTTTGTTCAAAGTGATTTGTTTCGCCCAAAACCCGTCCGCAGAAATGCGCGGCGGGTTTTTGCGTAGGCCGTGGCGAATATCGTAGCCCGCCTGAGCGCAGCGATATGCGGGAATGCAGTCCCGGATATCGCTTCGCTCATCCGGGCTAAGCTCGCTGGTCCAGCCAATGACAACCGGCAGGGTTAATGAGAAAAACAGCGGCTCCGGCCGCTGTTTTCTTTAATCCGTGGGTGCTACCGTTATCCGACGACTTGGGGAAGAATGATGCCTTTGGACTGGACCTGCGAGACTATCCGACTCTCCCTCTTTTCGACGGAAGCGGTACGCCTCTCGACAGACGACTGGAAAACCCTCACCGGTCAGGACGAAGCAGAACAGGAACAAAAGGGGGGTGGGCGCCACGTTTTCGCGGGTCCTCTTCTCGGAGGGCAGCTCACCCTCGGCGCCGTAGCAAACCGGTGCGACTGCATCCTCAACCCCCTCACCAAAACTGACGAACTCAAAGAGGACTATGTGCCCTCGGTAGGCCAATGGCCGACTCCATTCGAGGCCTTCCAAAAGATCACCGAGCCGTTCCTCTCGAGCGTCCGTTTTCCGGTCGCCCGTATGGCATTCGCCGCCACGCTCTTGAACCCTCACAAGACCTCGCTCGATGCGTACAAAGCCTTGGTAACACAGGTAAAATCGATCAATCGAGCAGCCGAAGACCTTCACGATCTGGTGTTCAGGATCAACTGGCCCACCAATACCACCGTCGATAACAAGCTCACGATCAACCGCATCACCACATGGACGGTACAGCAGCTCCAGCTCCAGATCACGCTCCCGGATGGCAACAGCCCCACGACCTTCGTGAACGATTTGTCATACGTGCTGCGCTTGGAGCTCGATCACAACACCGACCAGACGCATACATCACCGTTTGACGCCGGCCGGCTTGTACCCATGTATAAAGACCTGACCAACCTTGCGTTGCAGAACGCGGCAGAAGGCGAAGTGCTTTGAACCCCGCTCGCGCGATCCGGAACGATACCAACCCACCACCCGAGACCAGCCTGCGTACGTTTTCGCGGGACGACTGGTACGTCCCAGCCGAGACCGTGGTCGCGGACACCATCCAAGTTCCCGACTGGGGCAAGCTCGATGCGTACCTTCCGCAAGGGAGTTTCGCGTGCACAGCCACCGTTGCCCCGAACTACAACAGACACCTCCTATCCGCACAATCAGCGGTGGATCAACTGGTCTCGAAAGTCGACCTCCTCCACTTTGAAGGAGCCAAGAACCTCACAATCCTGATTGAGGAAGCTCGAAAGACGACTGAGGCGGGGCTGCTCTCGCTCATCGTCTACGATAAAGTCCACTCGGACATCAAAGCGGCCAATCTACTCCTCGCGGCCCCACATCACGGACTGCTGGTAGAAGCCGACCTCCTCGACGGTTACGAACAGTATCAGACCGCAAACTGGGACAGACACGACGCAGAGGCTATCACTGCGCAGACGCTCGCGTACGCTCGCCGCCTCATGAAGGTGATGCCGACAAAACTCGGACCTCCCGACGTAGCACCCACCGGGGATGGATCGATTGCGCTCGAGTGGGTACCCGACGATCACACGCACAAGCTCGACAAACTCTTCCTCGACATCGGTCCTGGAGAGGTGTGGCGTGCGTACTGGACACTCCGTACGGGTGAGTTCGGCCGCCTGCCGCAAGTGGGCTTCTCCGACCAAACACAGACCATCCTCAACAACCTATTCAATGACCTGAGCACGTAAGTGCATGCCGCTCGTGGACGGAGACCCGGCGCCGGAGGGTGATGTCTGGTATCGCATCCTCACCAGCGACAAGCACATCACGAAAGGCCGCATTCAGCATGCGGCCTTTCAGGGCAAATGCATCAAGCCACCACGCCCCGACAAGAACCGCCCGTGGAATGGAGAGGCATCCGGTCGCCTGCGCTCGCTCGCCGGATCCATCGATAACGTCAAGCATCACTGTCAGGACTACTGCAAGAAGATCAATCGGACGTTCTACGGCCTCATGTTTCCGAAAGAGCCACTCGCCGGCCAAACCATCGCAAACCTCCAAGTCGGCATCTACTACACGCCGATCGACAACGGCGATCAGGCACATTCCGATCTCACATTCACCGGCCCGGTCCCCGAGGAGCGTTCCGAAGAGCACGACCGGCTCGTGATGGCGCTCAGCGGGAAGTTCAACGCGCTCCATCCCGATCAGATGAGCCTGTTACCCGACGCAAACGTCACGACCGAACCGCAGAAGATACGCGAACGCCTCAAGTCCTCAGTGCTCGCCATGATGCATAAACTACGCGGCTGAGCATACGCTGCTCTACCTCTCCGATGAGAGGGTGCGGGCGAAAAAATGCTATGAAGTTTCACGCAGCTATGCGCAGCTCGATCAATCACTCCTGATTATCGACCGCCTCTCCCGCGCACCGATCCAGATCAGAGGGCAGCGGCGACAGGGCGTACGTCGTGGTGACGGAAATCGATCTGAAATGCTCGCGCCAGGGTGCAGCGGCGGCAGTTTTCTGGCCATTTCGGGATTCCATGGTCATCCTGGTCAGTTGCAGTCAGCAGCTGACGCCTGTGGAAAAAAATTAAAAGCCCGGTTGACCGGTCCGGTCAACCATGGTGTTTTGTTCAAAGTGATTTGTTTCGCCCAAAACCCGTCCGCAGTAATGCGCGGCGGGTTTTTGCGTTGAAGTGCGGCGGTCAACAATGACAGTTGTCATTCCGGAGCGCGCTCTTGCGCGAGCCACGATGCGCAATTGCGCATCGGGGAATGACGACAAATCACCTTGAACAAAACACCATGGTTGACCGGACCGGTCAACTTGGTTTCGATTTTGTTTTCCACAGGCGGCCGGGTTTGAATTGGCGAGAGCAAGTCGAACTAGACCGATCCGGCGTTCGTCATTCCCCGATGCGCAATTGCGCATCGTGGCTCGCGCAAGAGCGCGCCCCGGAATGACGGCTCTCTTGTTGACCGCCTGACATCAGGATAACCACAGATGCCATTCCAAATCGCCAAGTCCGTCATTAACGGCCTGCCGTACGACTATGCCGACGCTGTCGAACAATTTCGCCAGGCCAAGCTGGCGCATCGCTTCACCGGCGACATCGCGCCGTCGGCGCCGGCGCTGATCGAAAGCGCGGTGCGCCGGGTGCAGACCGAGGGCCAGGCCGACGATTTTGTCGCCGATTATGAGATCATCGACGATATTCCGGTGCCGACGCTGGCGGAGCGCAAGGCGGCGCTGGCGGCCGCAATCCGTAGCGCGGAAGCTGCGGCGCTGGCAAAAATCATTTCACCGGCGCGCGAACGGCTGATGGGGCTCGACCTCAACGCCGTCTATGCCAAACCGGAAGCCGAACGAACCGACGCCGACCGAGCGCTGCTTTCGAGCGCGGGCGCGATCGCTACGCGCAAGGAAGTCATCCATCGCCACAGCGCCAAGCTTGAAATCGCGGTCGAGGAGCTGACCGACGCGACCATTGACGGCTGGACGCCGGCGGAGTTTCCGTCATGAGCGGTGGGCGCCCCCGGGTCTACACCGCTGAGATCGCGGAGCGGATTCTCGGCGAATTGATGGACGGCCGCACGCTGACCGATGTTTGCCGTGACGCGGGGATGCCGGCCGAAAGAACGGTTCGGAACTGGGTGGCGGACAACCACCAGGGTTTCGCACCCCGCTACGGCCGGGCGCGCGAGGTTGGCTACCACGTCATCGCCGACCAGATCCTCGCAATCGCGGACGACGCCAGCGACGACTGCATGGAGCGCCGCAAGGAGAACGGCGACATCGAAACCACGCTCAATCCTGTCAATGTCACCCGCTCCCGCCTGCGCATCGATGCGCGGCGCTGGCTGCTATCGAAGGTGCTGCCGAAAACCTACGGCGAGCGGCTCGACCCCAACGCCAGGCAGGAGGTCCGCGATACGCTGGCCGAGGTGTTGAGGGAGATCGACGGCCGGACGCGCGGCCTTCCCAACCAGCCCGCGATGGTCGCCCTCCCCGCTCCGCAACAGGACGGCGCAGATGACTCATAGCGCGGGTCATGCGGCGCAAATGTCGCGATGGGAGAAGCAACTGAATGAGCCCACCGCTGTCCCGGATGCCTCATCAATTCTCCGACCGATTGTGGCGGCTGAACAATCTCTACTTCATCACCGACAAGCACGGCCGCCGTGTCAAGTTCACCATGAATTCGGCGCAGCGGGCGCTCTATGACGAAATGCACAATCAGAACGTGATCCTCAAGGCGCGCCAGCGCGGCTTCACCACTTTCATCCAGCTGTTCATGCTGGACGCCTGCGTTTTCAATTCCGATATCCGCGCCGGCACCATCGCGCACACAATGCCGGACGCGCAGGTCATCTTCCGCGACAAGGTCCGGTTTCCTTACGACAATTTGCCCGACGGCATCAAAGGGCGAGTCCCGGCGCAGAACGACAACACATGCGAATTGCTGCTCGCCAACAATTCCGGCATCCGGGTCGGCGTGTCCTTGCGATCGGGCACGCTGCAATATCTGCATGTGTCGGAATACGGCAAGATCTGCGCAAAATTCCCGGAGAAGGCGCGCGAGGTGCGGTCCGGCGCGCTCAACACCGTCGACAAGAACCAGATCGTGTTCGTCGAGAGCACCGCGGAAGGCCAGGACGGGCATTTCTTTGAAATTTGCCAGA
>WNFI01201727.1_pt1 | contig 19394 bp, 17 predicted proteins | sample 5400471 | NCBI WGS metagenome assembly WNFI01 (sample SAMN13153348, study PRJNA577476) | soil metagenome | isolation source: 100 cm saprolite on Douglas fir-dominated hillslope | place: USA:California | collected 2013-09-17 | reverse complement strand
CATCTACAACACGCTGCACAAGCGCCCGCGCGCCGCGGGATGGACACACGCCTACCTCGGTCCCGAATACAAGGACGACGAGATCAAGGCCTACCTCGACTCGAGGGGCGTGCCCTACAGGGCGTTGCCGCGCGAGGAGCTCTTGAAGACGACGGCTCGGCTCCTGTCCGAAGGCAACGTGATCGGCTGGTTCCAGGGGCGCATGGAGTTCGGACCGCGCGCCCTGGGCGGGCGCAGCATCCTGGGCGATCCGCGCGATCCCAAGATGCGCGACACCCTCAACATGAAGATCAAGTTCCGCGAGGGGTTCCGGCCGTTCGCGCCCTCGGTCCTGGCGGACAAGGCCTCGGAGTGGTTCGAGACGGACGTGGACAGCCCGTACATGCTTCTGGTCGCGCAGGTGCGCGAGGGCAAGCGCACGATCCCCGCCGTCACCCACGTCGACAACTCGGCGCGCCTGCAGACGGTCACCCGGGCGGAGAGCCCGCTCTATTACGACCTCATCTCGGAGTTCGAGAAGCTCACCGGCGTGCCCATCGTCATCAACACGTCGTTCAACGTGCGCGGGGAGCCCATCGTCTGTACGCCGGGAGACGCCTACCTGTGCTTCATGCGGACGAACATGGACCAGCTCGTGCTGGGGCCCTACCTCCTCGACAAGAAGGACCAGCCGGCGCTGCGCGAGGACGTAGACTGGCGGACGTTGTTCGAGCTGGATTGATTCGCACACTGAGCTGAGGGCCTCATGGCATTCGAAGAGTCGCGCGAGAAGCTGGGCATCATCGGCGAGCTGTGGTCGTTCATGCGCGTGCGCAAGAAGTGGTGGCTCGGGCCCATCGTGGTGATGCTCGCCCTGCTCGGCCTGCTCGTAGTGTTCACGTCCGGCTCGGCCGTCGCGCCGTTCATCTATACGTTGTTTTAAGTACATCAGGGGGGCGCTCCTCGCCTGGATGAATGCGCCCCCCCGGCGGCCTTCGGCCTACCCCCTGCCGCTCGTCGCGGAGTGAATCCGCTCCTCGCTGCTTGTCACCTTGCCCGGCGCTCGGCAGCTGGTGCGCTGCTATGATTTCGCCATGGTGATTCACGGAATCCTCGCTGCCGCCGTCCTCCTCGCGCTCGCCGCTCCTGTGCACGCGGACGATCCGGCCGCGGACGGCAAGAAGGTCGTCCTCTTCGTGTGCGAGCACGGCGCGGCGAAGAGCGTGATGGCGGCCGCCCACTTCAATCAAAGGGCGAAGGAACGGAAGCTCCCCTACCGTGCGGTGGCCAAGGGCACGAGTCCCCAGGAGCAGCTCTCGGAGAGCGCGGACAAGGGGCTCGCCGCGGAAGGGCTGGCGGCCCTGCCGTCACGGCCGGAACAAGTCACGGCCACCGACGTGGCCGGTGCCGCGCGCGTCGTGACGTTCGGGTGCGACATCTCGAAGATCGCGCCGGGATCGCGGCCGGAGTCCTGGGCCGACGTGCCCGGGCCCAGCGAGGACTACGCCGCGGCGCGCCAGGCCGTCGACCGCCACCTCGACGCGCTCCTCGCCGAGCTCGACCGGCCGAAGAAGCAGGGGCCGCGAAGGTCGCGCCGCAGGACGCTCTCGCGAGGATTTCAGTGTACGTGATTTGCGTACGATGGTTTGCCCCGTGAAGAGGCGTGAAGAGGCGCGGGACAAGCGAGACCGAGGCACCTGCGCCGCAAGGCCACCATCGAGACAGTGGATGACTCGTTCCGGAACGAGTCGCTTCAAGGATTACTCGAGGTGGCTTAGGCCGAGACCGACTCGGGAGGAAGCGGCCGGCCCGCGAGGAGCGCCGCGATCTCCGCCCGATGCCCGTCGTCGTGCGCGCGCATCATGCGCGGCACGTCGCGCAGAGTGATGGCGCCGACGCCCGCCTGTCGCCCGCCACGCTCCCATGCCCCGGACGGCACCGAGCACAGGACGGCCAGGTTGGCCGTCCGCGCCGCCCGGAACTCCGCGATCCCCGCGGCCAGCGACCTCGCGCGATAGTCCCTCGCCGCGGCCACGCGGGCCCCGTCGAAGTCGGGAAGCTCCGGATCCTCATCCGCGAGGAGACGCCGGATCCGTTCGCCGTATCCCTCGCGCTCGAGGTCGGCCAGGTGCCAGGCCTGCTCGACCAGGCAGAAGCCGCCGTCCGCCGGAGGCGTGCGCGCGGCTGCTTCGCTCATCTCCCCGGCCGCCGCCTGCAGGTCCACCGGCATGGCCTCCAGCGCGCGCAGGATCACGGCCACGTCTGTCGGAGTCGTCATGCGGTCTTCCTCGCCCGCGGCATCGCGCCGGGCACACTGGATTGAACCACGCTCGATGCCGGCCGGCCAGCGGCACCCCCCGGATGGCGGCGGCGCTCGGAGTCGAGATGCTCCTGGAAGCCGTCGACGACGTGCAGCCAGGGATCGGGGAGGCAGAGCACCATGTCGCCCGTCCGATGCGTGAGCCCCAGGGTGACGTCGCCGAGGGCATCGCGGCAGGCCAGCGCCGCCTGCGCCCAGTGGATCGACGCGGCTTCCAGGTCGCCGTCTTCCTCGAGCGACACGGCCTGCGTCAGGAGCGCATCCGCCTCGCGTAGCCGCTCCGTGCCGCGGAGCACGGCCGCGGACCATTCGTCGAGATCAGGCCCTTCGAGCGTCTCCAGCAGGCCGAGAGCGGGATCGATCTTCCCTCGCTGGATCCAGGTCACCGCCTTCCAGACGAGGCGGACACGGCCGTCGAGGTCGGTGGGGCGCTCGGGCACCACGCGCAGTCTTGCCGCGAGGGTGGCCACGATGGGCCCACCCGCGCGCCCCGCGGAGAGCGGGAGTGAGCCGAGTCACTCCCGCCCCTCGGGACTCAGAAGCTGTAGCGCACCTCGCCCACCACCGTCCGCGTGATGATGTCCCCGAAGATGTGCTGCTGGATGCCGCCCTGCGAGTTGTCGTCGTTGAGCAGGTTCGTGCCCTTGAGAGAAGTGATCAGCTTCCCGTTGAGCCACTTCCACCCGACCGTGCCGTTGACCATCGTGAACGCGCTCGTGTACCCGTGATAGGGCTCGCTGAGCACGTCCGTCCAGAAGGCCTTCGAGGTGTAGTTCACGGAGGCGCTGCCCAGGAAGCGCCGCTGGTTGACGTTCACGCCGGCGTTGAAGCGGTGGTGCGGAGGCATGGCCAGCTCGGAGGCGGGAGTCCGGCTGTCGCGGGTCTCCGGATCGCCCTGCCACGAGTAGTTCGTGAAGGCGTTCACCCCGCGGCTCACGGAGTGGTCGAGCGAGACTTCGAACCCCTTGTTCCTCACCTTGCCGAGGTTCAGGTACGTGAATTCCGCGGGGAGGCAGATGCCGCGCTGAGCGAGCAGCTCCAGGACGACGGGGGGGAAGGGCCAACCCCTGGGGGGATTGGCCGCCGAATAGCGCTTGCGGCACGCGTTGGTCACGAAGTTGATGTCGTCGTTCGTGTCGTTGATGTAGTACGCGAGCCCGAGGGTCGTCTTCCCGCCGAACGTGCCGGTGTATCCGGCCTCGTAGGCGGTGAGCTGCTGCTCCGTGAGGGAGTGGCCGTCGGGCTCGCCAAGCTGGGGGACGTTGCTTCCGACCGAATGGGCCACGATCGGGAGCGTGGCCGCCCCCAGCCGGGGATCGACCGCAGCCAGCGGGAACAGGGCGACCACGGTGAAGACGTCGAGGTAGTTGTTGATCGCGGAGGGCGCGCGGAAGGCCTTGTTGTATGACAGCCGGAACGCGTGCGCCTGCTGAGGCTTGAACATCGCGGTGACGAGGGGTGAGAACACCGCCTTGTCGATGTTGCCGAACTTGTCGACGCGGCCGCCCACGCTGAAGCGGAACTGGCCGAAGAACAGCTCGTCCTGCAGGTAGGCGCCGAACTCGTTGCGGCCACCGGCCAGGGGCGCGATGTTGAGGTCGAAGTTGTTGCGCCGTGCGTTGCCGCCGTAGGTGACGATGTTGTTCCCTCCGAGGACGTTCGTGTTCCCCACCTCGAAGTCGTAGGTCTGGGTCTTGAAATCGAACTGCAGGGGCTTGCCGGTCAGGGCATCCGTCGAGAGCAGGTTCGGCGCCTTGCCGTCGAGGAAGTTCCCGAAGGCGGCCACCTTCAGCCCGCTCTTCGCGTACGCGACGCGGCCGAAGGAGAGGCTCGATCCGCTCTGCAGGCTGAACGGGCCGATGCCGGTGTGGACGAGCCCCTGCGTCCCCGCGTAGCCGCCGCTGTAGGTGAGGTGGCCGCCGTTGCCGAGCTCCTGGTCCAGCGGGTACACGCCGCAGCCGGTGAGCAGCGTCGCGTCGAACGGATGGGGAACCCTGGTGCAGGTCGTCCCGCTGATGACTCCCGGCACGAACCCCACCGGTCGCGCGAAGGCCTCGGACTTGAAGTACCCGCCCGTGACGCGGTACGACCAGACGTCGTTGGGCGCCCCCGCGTGCGTGATGTTGCCACCCCACTGCGAGCCGAGGCCTTCCCCGCGAAGCGATCCGGCGTCGCGCCCGAAGCCGCCCCCCGTAAGGGTGACGGTCGTGCCCGGCGACTCGCGCGGAGACTTGGTGATGATGTTGATGACGCCGGTCAGGGCGTTGGCCCCCCAGATGGCGGATGCGGGACCGCGCACCACTTCGATCTGCTTGATCTGCTCGGGATTGGTGGGCACGAAGTCCCACAGGATCATCCCGAAGAAGTCGAGGTAGATCGACCGGCCGTCGAGCAGCGCGAGCTGCGAGTTGGACAGGGTCGAAGTGCCTTGGCGGCTCGTGATGTTGATGTCGCGGGCGGAGGTCTGGATGACGTTGAGGCCGGGCACGCCGCGCAGCAGGTCGCCGAAGTTCTGCGCCGGCGAGGTCTCGATGACGTCGCTGCCCACGACCGTGATCGTGGCCGGCGCGTTGATGACCTGCGTCTCCGTCTTGCTGGCACTGACCACGATCTCCTCGCCCCGCACGGCGACTTTGAGGGCCAGCGGTGGAACCTGGACCGTGCCCGCGCCCACGGTGACGTCACGGCTGCTGGGCCCGAAGCCGCCGAGGTTCGCGGTCACCTTGTAGCTCCCCTGGGGCACCACGGTGAACGTGTACGTCCCCTCCGGCCCCGTCGTCTGGAACCGGTTCACACCGGGACCCTGGAGCTGGACGTTCGCGCCGGGCAGGATGGCGCCCGACTCGTCCACGACCGAGCCGGAGACCGTGCTCCCGGCCCTCGGCTGGGCCAGGGCGGGCCCGGCGGATGCCAGGAACACTCCGAGCGCCACGACCCATCCATTCGCGCGCCAACGGCTCATGGGCGTCCTCCTTGAATTGAGCGTGGGACCTGTTCGGCTGCGTGGGACGCAGAGCTATACCACAGGGCGACCCGGAGTTGCCACCATCCAGGGCCCTGGATGAGCGTTTTTCGTTATCGGGAGAGGCGGACGGGAGCGCCGAGGGCGTTCAGGAGCTTGCCGTGAATGCCCCCGAACCCGCCGTTCGAGAGGATCACCACGCGGTCACCCTCCCGCAGCTCGCGCGCGAGATGGGCCACGATGGCGTCCACCGGCCCGATGAACCGCGCGTCCTGGCCACGCGCCTGCATCGCCCGCACGAGGTCGTTCTCGGACAAGCGCTGCCCTTCCGGCACCTTGCCCGGCAGGTGGGCGGCGGCCACGATGACCGCGTCCGCGCCTTCGAACGCGACCGCGAAGTCCTCCTGGAACACGCGGGTGCGCGAGGTGTACGAGCGCGGCTCGAAGACGGCGAAGAGGCGGCCCGTCCCCGTCGACGCCATGTGCAGCGCGTGCAGCGTCTCGCGCACCGCGGTCGGATGGTGCGCGAAGTCGTCGTACACGATTACGCCCCGGGCCTGCCCCTTGACCTCCAGGCGCCGCTTCACGCCGCGGAAGCGAGGGAGGATGTCGCGCGCCTTCTCCGGCGTCACGCCGACGGCGTTGGCCATGGCCACGGCCGCGATCGCGTTCCTCACGTTGTGCTCGCCGGGAAGCTGGACGCGGTATTCGCCGAGGTCCTGGCCGCCGTGGTGCAGGCGGAACCGCCAGCCGCCGCCGGGGGCGGGGCCGGCCTCCTCCCCGCGCCACTCCGCTTCGGCCGCGCCCAGCGCGAACGTCTCGACACGGCACAGCGCGCGCGGCAGGATCTCGCGCAAGGGCGCGCTCTCCACTCCCGCCACCAGGAGCCCGCGGCGCGGGATCAGTTGGATGAGTCTCAGGAAGGCCAGCTGCACGGCGGCCAGGTCGGGATAGATGTCGGCGTGGTCGAACTCGAGGTTGCCGATCACGGCGATGTCCGGCAGGTAGTGGAGGAACTTGGGCCGCTTGTCGAAGAACGCGGAGTCGTACTCGTCGCCCTCCACCACGAAGTGCCTTCCCCGGCCGATCCGGTAGCTGCGCGCGAAGTCCACGGGCACCCCGCCGATCAGGAAGGACGGATCGAGGCCGGCCTGATCGAGGAGGAATGCGAGGATGCTCGTCGTGGTCGTCTTGCCGTGCGTGCCCGCCACCACCAGCGACTCGTGGCCGCGGATGACTTCCTCGGCCAGGACCTGGGGCAGGCTCGCCATGCGCTGCTTGCGATCGAGGACGATCTCGACCTCGGGGTTGCCGCGCGAGAGCGCGTTGCCGATCACGACGAGCTCCGCCTCCGCGGGCACGTTCTCTTCCGCGTAGGGCGAGCGCACGGGGATCCCCAGCTCCTCGAGCTGGGTCGACGCGCGCGCACGCCCAGGGGCAGGGTGACGTTGGGGCCGTTGACGTGTCCGCTGGAGAGGCCCAGCGCGATCGGTATATCCAACCCCGACAACGATTCCCGGATGACGTCCTCCAGAGTGAAGTCCGCCGACGCGGGCGGGTTGCACCCCTTCATGTCTCCGAACACGACCCCACGGACGCCGTCGAACGCTCCCGACGAGCGGAGCTGTAGCAACATCCGGTCCACCTTGTGCGGCTTCTCGTCCACGTCCTCGATGAAGAGGATCGTGCCCTCCTTGTCCGGGCGCAGCGGCCAGGGCGTCCCGGCGGCGGCGGCGAGGATGGAGAGGCAGCCACCCAGGAGCCGGCCCTCCGCTTCGCCGTCGCGCAGGCACACGAGGTCGCCCGGCTCGGTGGCATAGGGCGCCGTGCCGCCCTGGAGGGCCGCGTTCCAGCTCCTCGCGTCGAACGCGCCCAGGGCGAACTCCCAGGCCACCATCGGGCCGTGGAAGGTCACGAGCTCGAGCGCGTTGAAGACGAGATGCAGGTACGTGACATCGCTGTAGCCGATGAACGGCTTGAAGTGGCCGCGCAGGAGGTCGAGGTCCAGCCGCGGCAGGAGCCAGCCCGCGCCCGCGCCCCCGCGGGCGCAGATCACGCCCGCGACTTCATCGTCGGCGAAGAGCCCGTGCAGGTCCGCCAGCCGCTCCTCGACGGTGCCGGCGGTGTAGATGTGCCGCTTCGCCACCGCATCCCCCACCTTGACCCGGAAGCCCATCTGCTCGAGGCGCTCGACGCCGCGTCGCAGGCGCCCGAGGTCGACGTTCCCCGCGGGTGCGCAGATCCCGAGGAGATCGCCGGGCCGGAGCGCGCGAGGCCGAACCCAGCTCACAGCACCCGTCTCGTGGCGCCGCCGTCGACCGCGATCGTGGTCCCGGTCACGTACGAGGCGCGCTCCGAGCAGAGGAACGCGACCACCGCCGCCAGCTCCTCCGGCTCGGCCACGCGGCCCAGCGGGGCGGATTGGCCGAGGGCCTCCATCACCTGGGCCGGCGTGACTCCGGTGGCGCGCGCGCGGGCCTCCGCGACCTCGTCCAGGCGCTCCGTGCGCGTGTAGCCGGGGCAAACGGTGTTCACGAGGATGCCGTCCTTCCCCAGCTCGTTGGCCAGGGTCTCCGCCAGCCCGACGATCGCGGGCCGGAACGCGTTCGAGAGCGCGAGGCCCTGAATGGGCTGCCGGGCGGACAGGGAGGCGATGTTCACGATCCGGCCCCAGCGGCGCGCCCGCATGTGGGGGATGGCGGCCTGCACGAGGTGGACGATGTTGGCGAGCGTGACCCGATAGGCCGCTTCCCAATCGTCGTCGGCGACCTTCTCGAAGGCCCCGGGCCGCGGCCCGCCGGTGTTGGTGACGAGCACGTCCAGACGGCCGAACGCCTCGGCCGCGCGCGTCACGAAGGCGTGGCAGTCCGCGGCCACGCCGACGTCGGCCTTCACCGCGAGGGTCCGCGCGCCGGTCGCGCGCGCGATCGCCTCCGCCGCTTCGTGCAGGCGCGCCTCGTCGCGGCCGCACAGCGCGACGGAGCAGCCTTCCGCGGCCAGCGCCTGCGCGGTCGCACGGCCCAGCCCGCGCGAGGCGGCGGCGACGGCCGCCGCTCGTCCCTTCAGTCCGAGGTCCACGGGAACCGCAGCGGCTCTCCGCCGCGCTCCGAGATCTCCTGGGCGAGGGCCGTGAACTCGGGCGATCCGGCCCGCCGTCGTGCCTCGCGCGGATCGGGATCGCGATACGGCAGCAGGTAACGCTCCTTCAGGCTGCGGATGCGACGGAGCGAGTCGTCCATGGCCTTGAAGGGTACCTCGCCCGCCTCGACGGCGCGGATGGCGCCCTCGATGGCGGTGACCTGGGCGTCGTGGGTGAGGCAGACGGGGACGATGTCGCAGCCGGCCTGCATGGCGAGGACGGCGGAACGGTCGGGGGTCCAGCGGTCGGCCACCGCCTTCATCTCGAGATCGTCGGTCAGCACCACGCCGTCGTACTCGAGCTCGCGACGCAGGATGCCGTCGACGATCGGCTTGGAGATCGACGCGGGAAACTCGGGATCGAGCTCGGGGTAGAGGACGTGCGCCATCATGATCGTCGCGACCTTGGCCGCGATCGCGCGCCGGAAGGGCCGGATCTCGACGTCCTCGAGACGGCTGCGGCTCTGCTCGACCACCGGCAGCTCGAGGTGTGAATCCAGGTCCGTGTCGCCGTGCCCCGGGAAGTGCTTGGCCGAAGCGACGACTCCCCCGCCCTGCAGGCCTTCGATCATGGCCGTCCCCAGCCGTCCCACGAGCTCGGGGTCGTCGCCGAAAGAACGGTTGCCGATGATCGGATTGTGGGGGTTCGTGTCCACGTCCATGATGGGCGCGAAGTCGCACTTGATCCCGGCCGACGCGCACTCCGCGGCCAGAGCCGCACCCATCCGGCGCGCCAGGTCTTCGGAGCCGATGCGTCCCAGCGCGCGCAGAGGCGGCCAGACCGTCCACGGCGGGCCCATGCGGGCCACGCGGCCCCCTTCCTGATCCACCGCGATGAGTAGCGGCGTGTCGTGGCCGGCGTCGCGCGCCGTCTCCTGGAGCTCGCGCAGGAGGCCCGCCACCTGCTCGGGGCCGGCGATGTTGCGCGCGAACAGGATGAGGTGGCCGACGCCGAGCTCGCGGATGAACCGCTTGACGTCCTTGGACGCCTCCAGCCCGTCGAAGCCGATCATGAAGCGCTGCCCGACCCGCCGGACGCTCTCGCGCATGCGGTCGGGCTAGGCGCCGAGGCGCCGGCGCACGGCGTCGTTGACCTTCTTGCCGTCGACGGGTTTTCCGGCGGCCTGGAGGGCGGCCATGGCCGCCTTCATCGCCTTGCCCATGTCCTTGGGTGTGGCCGCACCCGTCTCGGCGAGCGCCTTCTCCACCGCCTTCTCGATCTCGGCTTCCGAGGCCTCCGCGGGCAGGTAGGCCTTGAGCACGTCCAGCTCCTTCTCCTCCTTCTGGACGAGCTCGGGGCGATTGGCCTTGCGGAACTGGAAGATCGAGTCCTCGCGCTGCTTGACCAGGCCCTGCAGCACGCGGGTCGCCTCCGCGTCGTCGAGCGCGGCCTTCTTCTCGATGGCGCTGTTCTGGAGCGCCGCCTTGGCCATGCGCAGCGCGCTGGTGCGCGCGGCGTCCTGGCTCTTCATCGCCGTCGTGAGGTCCTGGGTGACGCGCTCGACGAGTGTCATGTCGAAAAGCATACACCGGCGCCCCGCGCGGCCGGCGCACGCCGGAGAGGCCACTCACGCTATCCTTGCGGCGTGCGCGCGCTGGCGGCGGTCCTCGTGCTGGCCGCGGCGGCCTCTCCGGTGGCGACGCTCGGCCGCCTGGCCGATGCGGTCGCGGCCGAGATCGTGCGCGTCTCCGCCGGCCGTCCCGTAGACCTCTCCGCCCCGGAAGACCGCACGGGGGCCGGGCTCGGCACCGACCTCGACACGCTGGTCCGCTCACGCCTCGAGGGACGCGTCACCCTCGCCACCTCGGGGCCGCGCCTGTCCGTCGCTTCGGTGGTGGCGGAGGTCGGGAGCCGGTTGGTGTGGTCGGCCCGGGTCGTCGAGGAACCCTCCGCGGCCCTGGTCGACGTGATCTCCGTGTCCAGCTCCTGGGATCCCGGCCTGCTTCCGCTGATCCCGAATCGCGGAGGCGCGGGGGCCGAGGGCGTGGACGTGCTCGACCGCGCCACGACGCCCCCGATCGAGGGCCGCATCGTGGCCCTCGCGTTCATGAGCGACGAACGGCTCCTCGTCCTCTTCGACGACGCGCTCGCCCTGTATCGTCGCGACGGCCTCGCCCTGCGGCTCGAATCGCGACGGGACCTGCCCGGCCCGCTCTCCACCGTGCGATTCCCGGGCGGGCTGCTCCTGGCCTCCGAGAGCGAGTCCGCGTGCTGGGCTCTCACCAGCCGCACGCCGCGCGCCGTGCTCTTCTCTCTCGACGGATCGCGGCTCACGGCGACGCATCAAGCGGAGGTCGTGCCCTGGCCGCGCATCGCGGCCGGGGTGCGGCTGCGCCCGGGGACCAACCTGTTCGAGGTCGCGGGGCCGGGCCTCGAGGGTCCCGTGCTGGCGATGGAGCCGGAAGCGGGCTGGATGGTCGCGGCGGACGGGGCGCTGGCCCGAATGGGCGCCACCGAGCCGTCCGGCCCCGTGCGCCGCGCGGGTCCGGCCCTCACGCGCCTGTGGCCCGGATTGATCGCCGCCGCCAGCCCGGATCCTCCCGGCGAGCAGGACCGCATCCTCCTTTACCGCGAGTCGGCGGACGCGAGCATGGCGAGCCTTCCGGTGGAGGGCGCCGTCCGAGCGCTGGCCTCCCGGCGCCACGGCGGCAACGCCTTGCTCGCGGCCGCCCTCGAGGACCTCGCGGGTGGATTCCGGGTGACGCTGTTCGAGATGGCGGAGCGCAAGTGAGGCCGTCATCGACCGCCCGCGCGCGGGCCCTGGCCGCCATCGCGATGCTGGCGATGGCACTGGGCGCGGGGCGCAGCGCGCTCTCGGCATTGGGCCCCCGCTACGGCGGCGAGCTGCGCATCGCGCTGGCGGACGCGACCACCCGCATCGAGCCGTCCGCTCCGCGCGGGCTGGCCGAGCGCATCCTCGCCGGCCTCGTGCACGAAACGCTCCTCGGCGTGGACGAGGAAGGACGGGCCCGGCCCGCGCTCGCCCAGTCCTGGGCCAGCGCCGCCGACGGACGCGAGTGGACCCTGCGCCTCGCGCCCGCGACCTTCCACGACGGCACACCGGTCGGGTCGGCCGATGCCGTGCGTGGCCTGCGGCGATTCCTGCGCAGCGAGTCCGTAGCCGCGGTCCATCTCGCGCGCGTCCTGGACGGCGGGGACGAGTACCGCCGCGGCAGCACCGATGCTCTCACGGGCCTCGGTGCGCTCGACGATGCGCGGCTCGTCCTCCGCTTCCGCGTCCCCAGCGCGGTGCCGCTCGCGCCCCTGGCCTCCCCTGCCGCCGCCATCGTCAGCGCCCGCGGCGCGGGTGCGGGACCGTTCGTCCCGACCACGCCCCCGTCCGCGCGTGGCGTCAGCGCCACCGCCTTCGGACGCCACGTGCGCGGCCGTCCTTTTCTCGATGTCGTCCGCCTGATCACCACCGCGGCCACGGATCGCGGCCGTCCGGACGGAGGGGGCGCAGACGTCACGTCCGGCGCCCCTGCGCTGCCGCCCGCGACGGGCCTGCTCCTCCTCTTGCTCGATCCCGGTGCGGCGCCCCTCAAGGACGACCGTGCCCGCGCCTTGATCGCCGCCTCCGTCGATCGGGCGCAGCTCGCGCGTCACTTCCTCCCGGGCGGCGAGCCCGCGGACGTCCTGCTCGCGCCCACGCTGCTGGCTCCCCTGCCGGTCTCGGCCGCGCGCGGCGCCGCCAGGCCGACTCCCGTCCCCGGGCGGCTCCTGCTGAGGGTCGCCTCCGACGTGCCGCAGTCGGCGAGCCAGCGCGTGGTGGCGCATCTGGCCGCGCTCGGCCTGGAGGTGCAGGCGGTGGCGGTCCCGGCGGCGCTGGCGGCGACGACGGCGGGTCCCGCGCGCCTCCTGGTCTGGTATCCCGAAGTGGCCGAAGCCGGCCTCGCCCTCGAAGAGCTGGCCGCGCTGGCGGGAGCCGGGCCCCCGGTCCGCCTCGCCCTCGAGGCCGCCGATTCCGTTCGCGACTTCGACCGCCGCCGCGCCGAGCTGCAGCGCGTCGAGGAGACGCTGCGCGGCACGCACGTGCTCGTGCCCCTGGCCCGGCTGCCCCTGCCCCTCGGGGCCCGTTCCGGCGTCCACGGGCTTCGCGCGACGGCCTCGGGAACGCTCCTCCTGGAGAACGCGTGGGTGGAGCCTTGAGCCGCCTCGCGGAAGCCGGACGGCGCGGGCAGGGGCTGCGCGGCCGTCTCCTGGCCGCGTTCGTGCTGGTCGCGGTGCCGCCCCTGCTCCTGTTCGCCGTGTTCGTCATGGCGCTGGTGTCGGATCGTCTCGAGCGGGCGGCGCGGCAGCGCCTCGGCCAGGGCCTCGACGGCGTGCGCGCCCGCGTGAGCGGCCTCCAGCGCCAGGCCGACGCGGCGGTGGCGGCGATCGTGCGCGAGAAGCTGTCCTCGGCCGCGGTCTCCGAGGAGAAGGCGCGCGCGGCCGCCGACGAGCTGGGCGCGAGCCATGGCCTCCCTCTGCTCGAGATCATCGACGGCTCGGGGCGCGTTCTCTCGTCGCGACACTGGCCGGCGGGCGTGGGACTGCCCGAGGGGGACCGCGAGGTGGCGGGCACGTCCGATCTGCGATGGGAAACGGTGGCCGAAGACTACGGCGCCGCGGAACGTCTGGCCGTGGTCGCGACGCGTCCGGGCACCTGGGCCGGCACACCCGTCGTCGTGCGCGGCGGCTTCCCGCTGGACGCGACGATGCTCGGCGAGCTGTCGGACCTCATGGGCGCGGAGGTGGCGCTCCGCGACACCGCCCGCGGACGCTGGGTGGCGCGGGCCGGTTCTCCGCTCGCGAAGGCGGCGGCGTTCGATCCATCGAAAGGGGACGGGACGGCGGACATCTCGGGAGCGGTGTACCGGTGGGCGGCGGCGCCTCTCGGCGCGTCTTTGTGGGAAGTCGTCGCGGTGCCGCACACGCTCCTGGCCGACGTCACGGGCGGGGTCCGCTGGTTGACGCTGGGCGTGGCCGTGCTCGCGCTGCTGGCCGCTCTCACGACGGCGCTCGTGCTCTCCGGCCGCATTGCCGGGCCCGTGCGCGCCCTGGCCGCCCGCGCGCGCGACGTGGGCGCGGGCGACCTCGAGCACACCACGGTGGAGGCGTCCGACGAGGTGGGCGAGCTGGCGCGCGCGTTCGCGTCCATGACCCACGAGCTGCGCACGTCGCGCGAGCGCCTCGTGCAGGCCGAGCGCGTGGCCGCCTGGCGCGAGATGGCGCGGCGCCTGGCCCACGAGCTCAAGAACCCCATCTTCCCCATCCAGCTCTCGATCGAGACCCTGCGCCGGGCCCTCGACCAGGAGGGCGCGCAGGATGCCCAGCGGTTCCAGGCCCTGTTCCGGGAATCGAGCGACACCATCCTCGACGAGCTCCGGTCGCTGCGCTCCATCGTCGAGGAGTTCAGCCAGTTCGCGCGCATGCCGCCGCCGCGTCTGGCCCCGACCGACGTCGGCGATCTCGTGGAACGCGTGCTCGCCCTCTACCGTGCCCGCGCGGCCGCGGTGAGGATCGAGACCGGCCTCGCCCCCGGGTTGCCGGCGGTGCCCGCCGATCGCGATCTGCTCGGCCGCGCCCTGGGGAACCTGGTGGCGAATGCGCTGGAGGCGATGCCCGACGGCGGCACCCTCTCCGTCAAGACGCGCGCGGTCGAGGAGGGCGTGGCCCTCGAGGTGTCCGACACCGGACCCGGCCTCACCGAGGAACAGCGCACGCGCCTCTTCACGCCGTACTACACGACCAAGAAGGGCGGGACGGGCCTCGGCCTCGCCATCGTGCAGGGCATCGTCTCCGACCACGGCGGCCGCATCCAGGTCGAGAGCGCGCCCGGGGCGGGCACGACCTTCACGTTGGTGCTTCCGGTCCGCATAATGGCGGAAGCAGCGACATGAAACCTCGGATCCTCATCGTCGACGACGACGCGGGCACCCTCGCTTCGCTCTCGCGCGCGTTCGCCCTGGAGGGCTACACCGCGCTGACCGCCGGCTCCGCCGCGCGCGGCCTGGAGCGCCTGCAAGAAGAGCCGGTGGACGCGATCCTCTCTGATGTCGTGATGCCGGAGATGGACGGGCTCGAGTTCCTGGCCCGCGTCAAGGAACGCTCGCCGGACGTCCCCGTCATCTTGATGAGCGGCCAGGCCACCCTGGACACGGCGGTGAAGGCCACGCGGCTGGGCGCCCTCGACTTCGTCGAGAAGCCGATCGGGCTGGAGCGCCTCCTCCTCACCCTGCGCAACGCCCTGCGCCTGGACCGCCTGCAGCGCGAGAACAAGGAGCTGCAGAAGTACTGGCGTGACGAGCTCGCCCTCATCGGCGAGAGCCGGCAGATGGCGGCCCTGCGCGCGGTGGTCGAGCGCGCCGCCCCCGCCGACGTGCCCATCCTCATCCTGGGCGAGAACGGCACGGGCAAGGAGTTGGTCGCGCGCGCCGTGCACGACCTCTCCCCCCGGAGGGAGCAGCCGTTCGTGAAGATGAACTGCGCGGCGGTGCCCGCGGAGCTGGTGGAGAGCGAGCTGTTCGGCCATGAGAAGGGCGCCTTCTCCGGCGCGGTGGCGCAGCGCCGCGGCCGCTTCGAGCAGGCGGACGGCGGCACGCTGTTCCTGGACGAGATCGGCGACATGGCGGCCCCGATGCAGGCGAAGCTCCTCCGCGTCCTGCAGGACGGGGAGATCGCGCGCGTGGGCGGGACGGGCGAGATCAAGGTGGACGTGCGCGTGATCTCGGCGACGAACCACGACCTGGACGCGCTGGTGGCGGACGGGCGCTTCCGCGAGGACCTGTACTACCGGATCAACACGCTGAGCTTGCGCACCCCCGCCCTCCGTGAGCACCCGCAGGACATCCCGGCCCTGGCCGCCCACTTCGCCGCCGCGGCCGTCAATCGGCATCACTGGCGCCCGCGGCGCCTCTCGCCGGAAGCGCTCGCGCTCCTCCAGGAACAGCCGTGGAAGGGGAACGTGCGGGAGCTGCGCAACGTCGTCGAGCGCGTCCTGATCCTCTCCGACGCCGACCCGATCGCGCCCGCCGACGTGCGGGCCGCGCTTCCGGGCGCCACCGCGGGCGCCGCGCCCGCCGCGCGTGGGGGCGCGCTCCCGGCCGACGGCGCCCTGCGGGAGATCCTGGACGCCTACGAGCGCGACGTCATCCGCGAGCGCTTGCGCGCCCACGGCGGCCACGTGACCAACGCCGCGCGCAGCCTCGGGCTCGAGCGCAGCCACCTGTACAAGAAGTGCCGGCAGCTCGGCATCGACATCCGGGAGGAGGGCTGAGGAATGTGTCCGGTCAAGCCGACGCTGGGACGCGGACATTCCTAATAGGTCCTGATCAAAGGGACTCATTAGGAGTGTGGCCAAGTCCCGTCCGGCGGTGACTTGGACACACTCCTCGGAATGCGCGCCTCGTCCCGCGCGTATTCCCTTTGATGAGCGCGCTCTTGATCCTGATCGCATTGGGCCAGGCGCCGGCGGCGGGCCGGGAGCTCACGAGGACGGAGACGGAGTCACGGGCGCGCCGGGACCTGACCGTGCGGCTCGGCGTCCCCGCCCCTGACGTGCGCGTGGTCGCCTCCGACTCCCGCACCTGGCCCGATCAGCGCCTCGGGTGTGTAGCGGCGCGTCGCGGCGTCGAGGAACCGGTTCCCGTCCCGGGTTATCGGATCGTCCTCGATGCGGATGGGAAGCGGTACACCTACCACACGGACCTCGCCGGACGGATCGTGCATTGCGAGGAGTCGCTCAAGCGCCTCCTTCCGATGCTGCGCTGACCGGAGCGGCGCGGGACGCGCCTATTCCTTGGGGTACCGCGGCCGGCAGCCGTCCTTGCGCGGTCCGATGCCCAGGGCGGCGAGCCGCTGCGACTCGGCCAGGGAGGCGGACGACACGCCGATGCTGTCCGCGGCCTGCTTCAGCGTGACATAGGCCTCGCGCGCGCTCGTGGCGGCCTCGAGGTATCTCCAGGCCTCGAACGCGTCCTTGGCCAGGCGCGCCTTGCGGTCGGCGAGGAGGAGGGCCGGCATCGCCCGCGGGGCCTCCGGGCTGGCCAGGAGGTCGCCGGCGACGGCGTCGGCCCAGTTGAGATAGCCGGCCGTCTCCCACCGGTACATGTTGTCCTGGTTGTGGCGTCCGAAGCCGTTGGACAGGGACAGGTAGTGCATCACGGTGTCGCTCTCGTCCCCCAGCCAGGCGAAGTACGTCTCGCCGGCCGCGTCGTAGTCCACGCCGGACTCGGAATCGTAGCCGTCGTGCGGGTGCGACATTCCGAGGTGGTGGCCGAACTCGTGGATGACGGTCGAGCTCAGTCCGTACCCCAATTCGCGGTAGGCGGAGCTTCCGAAGACGAACTCGTAGGTCGGCGTCCCGTCCAGCCAGTTGTCGTCGGCGAAGCCGAGGAGCCCGAAGAAGCTGCCCAGGGAATCGGGGGTCGTGCTGTAGGAGAAGACCTGCCCCACGGAATCCGGGCGGCCGTATTTCGGGATGTAGCGCCTGAGGTTCGCGTCGAAGTAGCAGTAGAGCTGCGCGAACGTCTCGCCGAACCTGCTCCAGCAGTCCGGGGCGCTGGAGGTGCCGCTGAAGATGGCGAGGGCCTTCTTCGCGCCACGATCCGCCGGGTCCGCGTCCGTGACGCCGACCCTCCACCGGTAGTACGGCTGGAACTCGCGCCACTCCCGCTCCGCGAACTGGCCATGGAACCAGTCGAGGCCGCTGACGCCGGGCTCGTTCTCCAGCATGGCGACGTGCGCCACCTTCCTTCCCCCGGGCTCGGGCGCGCTCACGAGCGGATCGTAGAGGGGTGAAGTCGTGAAGAGCAGGTCGATGGCGACGTACCGGGCGAGCAGTCCGATGTCGTGGCTCAGCCGCTCCGGCGGCCGATAGCCGCCGTCGTCGTATTCCCAGACCGGAGGAATGCGGTAGTCGGGGCTCCCGTCGCCGTCGAGGTCGGCATCCGTGATGTTGTAGCTGCCGCCCCACGACTCCGGGCCGGCCGAGAAGTCGTAGAACCAGCTCCGGCTGTGGGTGCCGCCCCAGGAAATCATCTTTCGCGTCGCCCGCCGGAGGCCGAAGTTGTAGCCCGTGTCCGGATCGGGCTCGTCCGTCTTGGTGTAGACGTGGAACTGGAAATCGGCCTGGCCGTACCAGTTGATGAAGTAGAGGGTGTACCCGCGATCGTTCACCTCGCCATCGTGGTCGGCGAGCCACTTCTCCACCTTGGCCGCATCGATGTGGAGGACCGGCCCCCTCACCTGGGCGACGCTCCTTGCCTGCTCGTTGTAGGCCTCCTGGAAGGCCGTGATCGGCCCTTCGGTGCCGGCGCTCTTCAGGTAGGCAAACAGCTGTTTCGCGAGAGCGGGGCGGCGCTCGAAGCGGTAATGGAACCGGTAGTCCAACCCGAGATCGCGCCCCCGGCGATCGTAGAAGAGAGGGTAGCGGACCACGGGCTGGTAGGCCGCGGGCAGGACGTCCGCGATCGCGCTCGTGTCGACCTCGTCGCCGAAGCCGACGAGCACGATGCGGACAGGGATCTGCTGCGTCTGGACCTGGAAGCTCCCGGGCGCGAGGCCGGCGAACGGGCGCGCCTCGGCGGCGCGGGCCGAGGGCGGAACGAGCAGGTACACCAGGGAGACGGTGCCGAGGAGAGCGAGCGGTCGGGACCTGCCCATGGCCGAACCTCGTGGCGAGACTCGGCGGAGGGTACCGCAGCCGCCCCCCAACACCAAGCCCCGGCGGGCGCGGCCGTCAGTGGAAGAGCCGCGACAGCTCGGGCCACTTGAGGACCACCGAACGGACGATCTCGCTCCAATGCTCGCGCTCGCGCGGAGGCAGCGGCTCCGCCTCGATCTTCATCTCCTCGAGGAGCGTGTCCACGAGCTGGTCGATCGAGCGCATGAAGAACTCGTCCGTGTCGCGGATGCCGTCCGCGGCCGGCGTCCCCGAGATCGGCACCTTGAAGAGCAGGTCGTAGGTCTTCATCCAGTGTGCGACGAACCGCTCGTAGGGCTTCTGCCGGCCGCAGGCCAGGGCCATGTAGGCGTAGTTGTCGAGCGCGCTGCGGTCGCAGACCACCACCTCGTGGTAGGCGGCGGAGCGGATCTCCTCCGCCACCTGCGTCATGAGGATCCAGGTCTGGGCCTCGAGCGAGGTCTTGCGGTTGATGGGCAACGGGCTCAGCCGCGCGACCTCCTTGACCATGTCCACGTGGACGCCCTCGCGCTTGAGCGTGCCCGCGAGGTCGTAGCACAGCGTGGTCTTCCCCACGCCATGGCTGCCGATGAAGGCGACCTTCATGGCAGGGCGACGGGAGGAGTCGGAACCGGGCGCTCACGGACGGCGGCCCGGTAGATCAGGTAGGCGACGCCCAGGAACAGCGCGAACCCGAGCGTCCCGGCAACCCCACCGCCCACCATCGTCTGGAACTCCTGCCCCGGCCCTCCGAGCACGCCGGCGATCCGCTCGACGCGCGGGTCGGGCCAGCCCAGGAACGACGTCAAGAGGCCCATGATGGACCCGCCCGCCACCAGGCCCGAGCTGTAGAGCACGCCCGGCCCGGCGTCCGACTCCGCCTCGGATCCACGCTTCCAGTCCACGATCTTGCGTACCAGCCCCCCGATGAAGATGGGAGTGGTGCTCTCGAGGGGCAGGTACACGCCGACGGCGAAGGCGAGGGCAGGAACGCCGATGATCTCCATCAGGATCGAGGTGAAGACACCCAGCAGTACGAGGCCCCACGGCAGCTGCTGGCTCAGGATGCCCTTGATGACGAGGCTCATCAGCGTCGCTTGCGGCGCGGGCGCGCTCTCCGACCCGATCCCCTCCTGCACGCGATAGCGGACCTGCCCCGAGTCGGTCACGAGATACCGCCCGTCCGGGATTCCCTCCATCCCCCCCACGCGCACTTCGTCGTAATTCGCGCCGTCCGGTCCGCGCACGATCGGCGCGCCGGGAGGCGGGACGACGGTCACGGTGTAGGCCGCTTCCTGCACCCGCTGGTTCGCCTTGTTGATGAGCTGCA
>WNFI01590519.1_pt1 | contig 19397 bp, 19 predicted proteins | sample 5400471 | NCBI WGS metagenome assembly WNFI01 (sample SAMN13153348, study PRJNA577476) | soil metagenome | isolation source: 100 cm saprolite on Douglas fir-dominated hillslope | place: USA:California | collected 2013-09-17 | reverse complement strand
CCGGTGAGCTTCAAGGTGCCGCGGTTCATGTGATCGATGACGCGTCCCGGCGTTCCAACGACCACGTGCACGCCGCGCCGTAGGGCGTTGAGCTGCGGCTGGTAGCTTTGGCCGCCGTAGATCGGCAGCACGTGGAACCCCTTGAGATGCGCCGCGTACTTCAAGAAAGCCTCGGCCACCTGCAGAGCGAGCTCGCGGGTGGGCACCAACACCAAGACCTGCGGTTCATGCTTGGACAGATCGATGCGCGTCAACGCGGGCAGGGCAAAGGCAGCGGTCTTGCCGGTGCCGGTCTGGGCCTGCCCCAGCATGTCGGTCCCCGACAGGAGCACGGGAATGGTCGCGGCCTGAATCGGCGAGGGAGACTCGTAGCCCACGTCGATCAGGGCGCGGAGCACGGGCTCGGACAGCGCAAGATCGCGGAAGCTGGTCGCGCTTGGGAGTTCGTCCGCAGGAACTGCACTCATAGGAATCGCCGTAGGAGTAAGGAGCAGCAAGTCTAGCGGTTTGACGGGGTATTGCTACCATGTGCGTCATGGGACGCATATTCGAAGTCAGAAAGCACGCGATGTTTGCGCGTTGGAACCGGATGGCAAAGCAGTTCACGCGCGTTGCCAAGGATATCGCTATTGCAGTGCACGCGGGCGGACCCGACCCCGCGTCGAACCCCACTCTGCGCCGGGTGTTGCAGAATGCGCGCGCCGTCAACATGCCCAAGGACAAGACCGAGGCGGCCATTCGCCGCGCCTCGGGCAAGGAGGCGGCCAGCTATCAGGAAATTATCTACGAAGGCTACGCGCCGCATGGGGTTGCCTTGCTGGTCGAAACCGCGACCGATAATCCCACACGCACCGTGGCCAGCGTGCGCAACATCTTCGCCAAGGGCGCCGGCAATCTCGGCTCCACCGGCAGCGTCAGTTTCTTGTTCAAGAAAATGGGCGTGTTTCGCCTGGACCCCGGCAGCGTCAAGGATCAGGACGAGCTCGAGTTGGATTTGATCGACTACGGCCTGGAAGAGATGGGCGACAGCACCGGGGATAAGGGCGAGCCGCAACTGGTGATTCGCGGCGCCTTCAATGATTTCGGCAGGCTGCAGGAAGCTCTCGAAAGGCGGGGCATCACGCCGCTGTCCGCCGAGCACGAGTACATCTGCTCCGTGCCGATCGAACTCCCCGAGACCGAAGCGGCCGAGGTCCTGAGCTTGATCGACAAGCTTGAACAAGACGACGACGTGCAGAAGGTCTTTCACTCCCTGGCGTGATTCGGCACCTTAAGCATTGTTCATCCTGTCATCCCTCACCGGCCCTTCGCGTTGTTCTCCATGAGACGCACCGTCTTGAGGAGAAGGTACATGAGGAAGCTATGTAAGCTGTTGATCCCGTTCAGTTTAATGCTGACCTCGATGACGGGCTGCGTCGTCGCCCCGGTGGGTTACTACCACAGAGGCTATTACGGTCCTCGCGTGGCGGTGGTTGCCCCGGCGCCCGTGGTTGTGGTGCGGCCGTAACTAGGGCTTGCCGGCCGGCTCGTGGTTGATGATGGCGTAGGCCCAGTGAACGACTGGCTGCAGGCGAGGCGACACCATGGAAAGGGCCTTGGCATAATCGACCCAACGCGCTTCATGGTGCTCCGGCATACCTAGATCGGGATTGACGGGCAGCGAGACCTGCGTCTCCTTGCTGCGTGCGATGTAGTACCGCGAAATCTTGCCCTTGTTGTAGGGGCCCGTTTCCAGGAAGGCCAATCCCCAGTCGAATGACAGGTCGTCGAGCGTCGTCTCTTCGCGAACTTCGCGGAGAGCAGCATCGATCGGCTCCTCGCCGGCCTCGACCAGACCCTTGGGAAAATCCCAATTGCGGTAAGCGCGCAGCAGCAGAAACTTGAGCTTCCGCTGTGCCACGTTCACCACCACCACACCCGAAGACAGTCGATGAGGTGGTGCAGCAGACGACATCGTTACTCTCCTAAGGGCGGTGCCCGCCGCCGGCGCCCGTGGCGCCAAGAGTACGCCTACGCGGCTGCGGAAATTGGCGAGCGGATCAGATGGTCGAAGGCGCTCAGTGACGCCTTCGCCCCTTCGCCCACCGCAATGACGATTTGCTTGTAGGGTACTACGGTGCAATCGCCGGCGGCGAATACTCCCGGCACCGAGGTCTGGCCGCGCGCATCGACCTCGATTTCCCCGCGCGGCGTGAGCTTGACGGTGCCCTTCAACCAGTCGGTGTTCGGCACGAGCCCGATCTGCACGAACACGCCGGCGAGCTCCACGGTATGCAGGGCGCCGCTCTGCCTGTCCTTGTAGATGAGTCCGTTCACGCGCTCGCCGTCGCCGGTCACCTCGGTGGTCTGCGCACCGGTGATGATGGTCACATTGATCAGGCTTCGCAGCTTGGCCTTGAGGACCGCATCGGCACGCAGTTGCGCGTCGAACTCGATGAGCGTGACGTGGCTGACCAATCCGGCGAGATCGATCGCCGCCTCGACGCCGGAGTTGCCGCCGCCGATCACGGCGACCCGCTTGCCCTTGAAGAGGGGACCGTCGCAATGCGGACAGTAGGCGACTCCGCGGTTGCGGTATTCCCGCTCCCCCGGCACGTTGATCTCGCGCCAGCGCGCGCCGGTCGCGATGATCACCGATCGCGCCTTTAAGATCCCGCCGCCGGCCAGCTTCACTTCGATCAACTCGCCGGGAATGAGCGCCTCTGCCCGCTGCATATTCATCACATCCACGTCATAGGTAGTGACGTGCTGCTCGAGACCGGTGGCCAACTTGTGACCTTCCGTCTCCTTCACCGAGATGAAATTTTCGATGCCGACGGTGTCCAGCAACTGACCGCCCAGGCGCTCGGCCGCGATACCGGTGCGAATCCCCTTGCGCGCGGCATAGATCGCCGCCGCGGCGCCGGCCGGACCGCCGCCCACCACCAATACATCGAACGGCGTCTTGGTGCGGAGACGCGCGCCCTCGCGCGCCGCGGAACCCGCATCCAGCTTGGCGACGATCTCCGCAAGCTCCATGCGGCCCTGTCCGAAGGGCTGGCCGTTGAGAAATACGGCCGGTACCGCCATCACTTGGCGCCGCTCCACCTCGTCCTGAAACACGGCGCCGTCGATCATGGTGTGGCGGACTTTCGGATTGAGCACCGCCATCAAGTTCAACGCCTGAACCACGTCGGGGCAGCTTTGACAGGTGAGTGAAACGAAGGTTTCGAAGTGGTAGTCGGCATCCAGATTCCGGATCGTTTCGAGGACGGCCTGCTCGACTTTCGGCGGATAGCCGCCGGTCTGCAGCAGGGCGAGCACCAGGGAGGTGAATTCATGGCCCATCGGCAATCCGGCGAAGCGCACCCGGGGTTCGGTTCCGGGTCGACTCATCGCGAACGACGGCTTCACTTGCGCATCGTCGCGGCGCACTTCGATCTTGATCAGATCGGACACCGATTCGATGTCGGTCAACAAGTCGAGCATTTCGCGGGACTTATCGGTGTCGTCGACCGACGCGACGATTTCCACCGGCTGCGAGATTCGCTCCAGGTACCCCTTCAATTGCGTTTTCAAGTTGCTGTCGAGCATGGTGTGATCCAAAAAATTGCTTCAAGGCCGTCGGCCTCGAGCCGCGGTGCCCACGCATCGCGACTCGAGGCTGCCGGTTCTACTGTCTATCGATGTCCATCGTCTAGGGTCCGATGTCATCCTCAGATTTTGCCGACCAAGTCCAGGGACGGCGACAGAGTCTGGGGTCGATGACGAAAGTGCCGCGCAGCGCGAGGCCTTCTTCCTCGATCAGCACCTCGAAATTGCGCGCGAGCGTCGCGGTCGGGTCGCCGACCAGCGGGTACTGCACCTTCACGATGGTGTCGGACGTGTCATGCCACGCCTTGTGCGCGAAATGGGTGTCCGTGGATACGCCGTAGATTTCGACGCCCAGTTTCTTGAATTCGGCGTAGTTGTCCGCCAGATCGCCGAGCTCGGTCGGACAGACGAACGTGAAATCCGCCGGATAAAACACCACCACGGACCACTTGCCCTTGAGAGTGTCGTTGGTTACGGGCACGAACTTGCCGTTGTGATAGGCCGTGGCCTTGAAGGGTTTGATTTCAGTGTTGATCAGAGACATTGAATGGATCCTCGAACAAGTTTAGATACGGAGAGTGATGCTAGCAGCGGCGCACCTATTGGTGAATTGGATAATAACGATGATTTTGATAGAGTACGTCTATTGCTATTCAGCTCAATTGGGACGAAGAAATGAATCTCAAGGATCTCAAGTACTTGGTGGCGCTGGCCGATACGGGCCATTTCGGCAAGGCGGCCGAACGCACCTTCGTGAGCCAGCCCACTCTGTCTGCGCAGCTCAAGAAGCTCGAGGACTACCTCGGAGTCAAGCTGGTGGAGCGCCAGCCGAAGAATGTGCAGCTCACCGATGTGGGCAAGCAAGTCGTGGTACGCGCCCGCCGCATGCTCAATGAGGGCGACGAAATCGTCGCCCTCGCCCGCAACAACACCGATCCTTTCGCCGGGAAACTGAAGATGGCCTTGATCCCGACGATCGGGCCCTATTTGTTGCCGCGGGTGATGCCGAAACTACGCAAGGCGCTGCCGCACTTGAGCCTCATGCTGTACGAATACCAGACGGAATCGCTGCTCAAACGGTTGCGCGACGGCGAAATCGATCTTGGGCTGATGGCGCTCCCCGCCGCTCAGGAAGGCATCGAGTCCCGCGTGCTTTACGAAGAAGATTTCACGGTTGCGCTGCCGAACGATCACCCGCTCGTCGCCAAATCGACCATCAAGGTGCAGGACCTGAAAGGGCACACATTGCTGTTGCTGGAGGATGGCCACTGCCTGCGCGACCAAGCCTTGGAGGTCTGCAGCCGAGTCGACATCCGTGAACCCGAGGATTTTCGCGCGACCAGTCTCGAAACGCTGCGTCAAATGGTGGTCGCCGGACTCGGCATTACATTGCTGCCCGAACTCGCGGTGGATTCGCCGTTCGGATCCCAGCGCGGCCTCGCCATTCGGCGATTCACCAATCCGGCGCCGTCCCGCACCGTCGGCGCGGTATGGCGCAAGTCCAGCACTCGTGCCTCGGTCATCGGCGCGGTATGCGACGTCGTTGATCGGGTCATGGCGGGCAAGACTTAGGAAATGTTTTCCATCCGCGAGAAAGACAAATCGTGACGGCCGTCTCGGCCTGCGCCTGACACGGCCGGCCTTAAGCTGACCATTTGCCGATCATTTCACATATTCCGCGCGCAGGACACGTCATGATGGGTGTCCAGAGGAATGTCTGACCATGAGCGCTCGCCCTATTTCACAAGGAAATCCGCAGACCGCGCCGCCGCGCTTCGATCGCAAGTTCATCGAAGACCACAAGCTCGTCGAGCGCTATCTGGAGAACAAGCTGCCGTTCAAAGGCGCCCGCGATCTCGAGAATTGGTGCCGCGCGCATCCCGACTACCTGAATGAACTCAAGTTGTCCGAGCGCGCTCAGACGAGCCTCAAACTGCTCGAAGCCAGCGGCCAACCGGTTGATCTGCGCGAGCCGCAGCCGCCGTGGTGGAAGACCATCCATGTGCTGATCGGCCTCTGCGTGGTCACTTTCTTGAGTCTGATAGCGTTCTGGGCGTTGCTGGGAAAGTACGTGTTACTGCGCGGCGAACTCGACGACACGCGTCACTTGATGAACCAGGGTTCGTTGGTGCAACCGGCGACCAGCAGGGAACTGCGGGTGAGCCCGGACCGCGCACCCGGCCTCGACCATGCGCGCATCGTCGTGACCCGCGCCGCCCCGCAGCTGATGGATGTGCATATCGATCTTGGCTACACGAACAAGCTGACGGAATTCCGCCTGTTCGTCGACAAGCAGGATCAGGGGCGCGCGTTGATATTGAACAATTTACTCAAGGACTCGAACGGCGAATTGCGCATGACGCTCAATTCCACCGGCCTTAGCTTAGGCATTTACAATGTGCGGATCGAAGCGCTGCCGTTTCGCGGCAGTCCCATTCCGATCGGCTGGCTGATACTCGACGTGCGTTGAACGGCGCTCACTCGTCGCGCAACGTGTGAATGGGCGGCGTGTTGACCACGCGTCGCGTCGCGAGAGTGCCGCTCAGGCCCACTAGAATGGTGCCGCAGATCAAGCCGACCACCCACACCCAGGGGTCGAGGGTGTACTGCAGCGAAAACAGGCGCCGCGCCAATACCCAGCCGATTCCCGTGGCGCCGAAGGCCGCCAGCGTGCCCGAGAGAAAACCCAACGCGGAAAATTCCGCGGCGACGCCCTGCAGCACGGTGCCGCGGCTGGCGCCCAAGGTGCGAAGCATGGCGCTTTCATAGCGGCGCTCGTCCCGTGTCGACTGCACGGCCGCCAGCAGCACGACGATTCCCGCGGCCAGAGTGAACAGAAAGACATACTGCACGGCCAGAGACGCGCGGTCCATGATGCTGCGGATCTGCTTCAGAATGGCATCGACGTCGAAAACCGAGATCGTCGGGAACTGACGCACCAGATCGGCCAGCGCCGGGCGCTGCACCGGGGTTAGAAACACGCTGGTCATATAGGTGCCGGCGGCGCCGTCCAGGAGCCCGGGCGGAAACACCAGAAAGAAATTCGGCCGAAAGCTGTCCCATCGAATCTTGCGGATGCTGGCCACTTCCACGGTCAATGATTCTCCCGCGACATCGAAGCTGATCTTGTCGCCCAACTTCAACTGCAAGGCCTCTTGATATTCGGTCGATATGGATACCAAGGGCTTGCCCGCGTCCGCGCGTGTCCACCAAGACCCTTCGATCAATTGATTGTCTTCCATCAAGCCGGCCGACCAGGTCAGGTTCTGCTCCCGTTCCAAGAACCCCCGAGCGGCATCGCCCTTCAGCTTGATCGACTCGCTCGGCCGCGAATTGATCGCGGTAATGCGCGCACGCACCATCGGAAACATGGCCGGCTGCCCCAACCCGTGCGATCGCAGGAATTCCTGCAAGGATTGGCGCTCCTCAGGGCGGATGTTGATCAGAAAATTGTTGGGCACGTCCGCGGGCAGGCTATGCCGCCAATCGGCGAGCAGATCGCCGCGCACCACCGCCAGCAACAGCAGCACCATCAACCCCAGGCCAAAGGCGACGATTTGCACGACGCTGCCCCCGCCGCGCCGCGAGACATTGGCGAGGCCGTAGCGCCATGCGACTCCCACGCCGCCGCGCAGCCGGCCCGTGAGGCGCACCAGGCCGTAACCCGCCAGCGTCAGCACCAGACCGACCCCCAACACGCCGGCCAGGACGGAGAGCACCAGCTCCGTGTCGCGCACCAAGCTCCACAGAATCGCGAACAAGGCCGCGAGCGCCAGCAAGTAGCTCAAGCCGTAACGCAGCGGCGGCGCGCTCATGCTCTTGCGCAGCACGCGGGCCGGTGGAGTGCTCTTCAATTGCAGCAGCGGCGGCAAGGCGAAGCCGATGAGCATGGCCAGCACGGTGACGAGCGCGATGGGCAGCGGCGCGAGCGACGCCGGGGGCAGCTCGGTTCGGATGAGATCCCGCAGGAGCCAGGCAAGACCCACTTGCGCGAGATAGCCCAGCAGCGCCCCAATGGCCACCGCGAAGACCGCCAGCAAGGTGAGCTCGATGATCGAAATCGCCAGCACGAAGCCCTGCGAGGCTCCCATGCACTTCATCAAGGCCACCGTATCGATGTGCCGGGCCGCATAGCGTCGGGCGCCCATCGCCACGGCGACGGCGGCAAGCAACACGGAAGCGAGGCTCGCCAGGTTGAGGAATCGGCTGGCCCGGTCGATGGCGGAGTTGAGCTGGCGGCTCGACTCATCGACCTCGCGCAAACGCTCGCCCGGGGACTTGGTCGAGACCAAGTACTCGCGAAAGTCGGCTATTGCGGCCGCGGGTCCCGCGAACAGAGCGGCGTAGGTCACACGGCTGCCGGGCTGAATCAGCTCGGTCGATGCGACGTCGTCATAGTTGAGCAACGCGGCGGGCGCGAGATTCACGAAGCCGGTGCCCTGATCCGGCCGGTAATCGAGCACCTGGGTCACTCGAAACGACGCTGCGCCGATTCTCAAAGGCGACCCGAGCGTGATTTTCAATTGAGCGATGATGCGCGCATCGATCCACACTTCGCCGCGGTTCGGTATGCGGTCGGTGGTGCGCGCGACACCGAACGGCGCATCCGCGATGCGAACGTGACCGCGCAGCGGGTAGCTCGCCGTCACCGCGTTGAGCGCGGCCAGCTGGCTCGAGGACCCGCTGAAGATGGCGGTCGGAAAGGTCAGAATTCGTGCGCTCCGGAGGCCCCTGGCCTCTGCCGCGGCGAAATAGCGGGCGGGGATGGCAAGGGGGGACTCCAGACGTAGGTCGGCGGCGAGCACTTCGGCCGCTTGCGCACGCACTCCCTGCGAGATGCGGCTGGTGAAGAAACCCACGGCCGTCAGGGATAGAACCGCCACGGTCAGCGCCAGCAACAACACCGAGAGCTCGCCGGATTTGAGGTCGCGCCATAGGTTCCGCAATGCGAAGCGTGCGACTTGCATCAGTTCACCGTATGGCCGGCGTCGAGTTCGAGAACGCGGTTGCAGCGCTTCGCCAACGCGCGATCATGCGTGACCAGCACCAGAGTGCTGCCCGTGCTGCGATTGAGGTCGAACAACAAGTCGGTTATGCGTTGCCCGGTCGACGTATCCAGATTGCCCGTGGGTTCGTCCGCAAACAGCACGGCCGGATGCGTCACGAAGGCGCGTGCGATCGCCACGCGCTGCTGCTCGCCGCCCGACAATTGCTTAGGGTAGTGCGCCAGGCGCGGTGTCAAACCGACTTGCGCAAGCGCGCTGACCGCCACCTGCCGCGCATCGCGGCGCTGCCGAAGTTCCAGCGGCAACATGACATTTTCAACGGCGGTGAGCGACGGGATCAGATGAAACGACTGAAAGACGAATCCCACATGCTGGCCGCGGATGGCGGCCCGGCCGTCTTCGTCGAGCAAGGTTATGTCGACGCCGGCGATCGACACTCGACCGGTGCTCGGGGAGTCGAGTCCCGCGAGCAAGGCCAATAGAGTGGACTTGCCCGCGCCGGAAGCGCCGACGATCGCCAAGGTCTCGCCGGTTCGCACGCTGAGGCTCACATCGGCGAGAATGGTCAGCTGTCCCTCGGGGCTTGCGACGGTCTTGGATACATTTTTCGCTTCGAGAACGATTTGATCTTGCATTGAGGAGCGCCTGTGAAACGGCTCTTGGTCCTATTGATGTTGATTGCTGCATCCGCCTCGGCCAAAGCCGAAACGCCGGTGATTCTCGTGTTTGGCGATAGCATCAGTGCCGGCTACGGGCTGGCGCGCGTAGAACAGGGCTGGGTGGCGTTGCTGCAGACGAGGCTCAAGGAACAAGAGTACGGTTACCAAGTCGTCAACGCCAGCGTCAGCGGCGAGACCACTGCCGGCGGACTCGCGCGCCTGCCCAGGGCGCTGATGCTACATCAACCCAAGATCGTCATTCTGGAATTGGGCGGAAATGACGGCTTACGAGCCCTGCCCATCGCTCAAATGCGCGCCAATTTGGTGCGCATGGTCGACCTGTCAGCGGCGGCCGGCGCCAAGGTCCTGCTGTTGGGCATGCGGATGCCGCCCAACTATGGCCCTGACTATACTGACCAATTTCGTTCGTGCTACGTGGAGGTGGCGCGCGACGAAAAACTGCCGCTGGTGCCCTTCATGCTGAATGACATAGCCCTTTTCCCCAATCTCATGCAGGCCGATGGCGTTCACCCCAACGAACTCGGGCAGCCCAAATTGTTGGCCAATGTCTGGCCGTCGTTGAAACCGCTGCTGCGCCACTAGCTGCGGCGGGCTCGTCGCCGCTGCGCTCTCGAGGGTGGACGTCGTTCGTCGACGCCCGCCCCGCTCTCACCGCCTGGTAATTAGTGAGCCGTCAGCCATTCGGCGACGCCGCCGTGGCTCGAACAGGTACCGGCGTGGTGCTGCGACTTGGAATAAGTCCCGTCCTTGCACTTGGCGGTGGCTCCGGTGGGATCAGTGTTGCTCGCCGTCGCGGTGGGTGCCGATTTCGACGCCGTCGACGACTTGGCGGCAGCCGGCGTACTGGCAGCCGGTGCTGCGGGAGCCGATGCCGCCGCGGCAGCGGGCGCCGGTGCGGCCGCAGTCGCGTCCGCCGCGGGTTTGGTCTTCGACGCCTTCTGGACGCCGCCGTGGCCGCTGCACGCACCGCGACCGGTGGCCGTGGAAGTGGTGCCGTCCTTGCAGGTGGTGGCTGTCCCCGACGCCGCGGGGGCCGCAGGAGCGGAGGCCGCAGGCGCCGCGGGGGCCGCTGTGGCCTTGGCGGCCTTTTGGACGCCGCCGTGGCCGCTGCACGCGCCCCGCCCGGTAGCCGTGGAGGTGGTACCGTCCTTGCAGGTGGTGGGGGTGCCGGAATCCGCGGCGCGAGTGGGCAGCGCCAAACTGAACACCATCAAAGGTACTGCCAGCAATCCGACAAGTTTCGTATTTCTCATGACTCACTCCCTGGTTTGAGTTCGGGTGTACCGTTGAATTGTAGACCGATTCGGGTCAAAACCAATCTCGAGCCTTAAGTCTTCAGTGCCCGGTCGAGATGGGCAAAATCGTAGTCACATTCATCACGAACGGCGTGTGCTGGCGGCCTGATCCCGCCTGAAACAGGACGCCATCGACGCTGACATGTGAATTCTCGATGACGTTCTGCGGAAATTCCGCCACACCGACCAACTGCACATCGTTCGCCGGCAAGCAATGATGGCTCTGGGCCGGGGCGTATATATAGGCAGTCCTATCCAGCGCCAACACCGGCACATTGTCCACGCCATCGGCAGTCGGGTAGTCGCGAAAGTGAACACGCCCGGTCAGGTTGTTCTTGAACGGCTGCTGGAACAGGCAGGGACCATAGCCTACGACGCAGCCGGACAGTCCAAGGCACACGCCAATGAACGACCATCGCCAATTTCTCATGAATGCGGTTCCATACCTTGCGGCTCTATGCAGGATCTGTACACATGAGCGCGAGTTTACTCCCGCGGAACTCCAACATTGCCGCGGAACTGCAACATTGCTGGCATCGGCACCGAATGCTATACACGCGGATCTGTTTTATTGCCTTTTTGCTCGCGCGGCGAGCAACTACCAGACGGGGTCGCTTCGACCCCGTTGATAACTGCGCGTAGCGCATGGAAGACTATGGATCGAAATTGGCTGAAGCAATACCCGCCCGGGGTGCCGGCGGACATCGACCCCGACCGCTACTCCTCGCTGCGGGATATTTTCGAGGAGGCGTGCGCCGCCCATGGACACTCGCCCGCGTTCACCAACATGGGCGCGACCTTGAGCTATGTCCAGCTCGACGAGCTCAGCCGAGCGTTTGCGGCCTGGCTGCAGAAAAAGTCCGGTTTGGTGCCGGGCGACCGTATCGCGCTCATGATGCCCAATATCCTGCAGTACCCGATCGCGCTGTTCGGCGCGCTGCGTGCCGGCATGGTGGTCGTCAACACCAACCCCCTCTATACCGCCCGCGAGCTCGAGCATCAGCTGAAGGACTCCGGTGCGAAGGCCATAGTCATCGTCGAGAACTTCGTGCATGTGCTGCAGCAAGTGCTGCCGCGGACGGATCTGAAGAAGGTGCTCGTCACCCGTGTCGGCGATTTGCTGGGAATCCCGCGCGGTCTGATCGTGAATTTCGTGCTGAAGTACGTGCGGAAACAGATTCCGGAATGGAAGATGCCGGGGACGACGGCATTCAAGAGCGCCCTGGGCAGCGGTCTCGGACTCAAGCTCGAACCGGTGCCGCTGGCCGGGGAGGATCTAGCCTTCCTGCAATACACCGGCGGCACTACCGGCGTCGCCAAGGCCGCGGTTCTCACCCACCGCAACATGGTGGCGAATGTTTTGCAATCTGCCGCGTGGATAACTCCTTCGCTCAAGGCCAATGAAGCGCGCGTCATCATCACCGCGCTGCCGCTGTACCATATCTTCGCGCTCACGACCAATTGCCTGGCCTTCCTCCCCTTGGGCGCCCGCAATGTGCTGATCACGAATCCGCGCGATTTCAAGGCGTTCGTCGCCGAACTGAAAAAGTACAAGTTCAATTTCATCAGCGGCGTCAATACGCTCTTCAACGCGCTGCTGCACACGCCGGGCTTCGAGGCCGTGGACTTCAGCGCGCTGCAAGTGACCTTCGCCGGCGGCATGGCCCTGCAAGGGGTCGTGGCCGCTCGTTGGAAACAAGTGACGGGTTGCATAGTGACCCAGGGCTGGGGATTGACCGAAACCTCACCGGTCGCCACCGCCAATCCGACCGGCTTGGATTTCAACGGGTCCATCGGCCTGCCCATTCCCTCGACCGACATCTCGATCCGCGACGATGCCGGCAAGGAGCTGGCGGTGAACGACATCGGAGAAATCTGCGTCTTCGGACCGCAGGTCATGCGCGGTTATTGGAACCGCCGAGCACCCGGGCGTGCTGGAAGTCGCCGCGGTCGCGCAGCCGGACGAGAATTCCGGCGAAGTGGTCGCGCTATTCGTGGTCAAGAAGGATCCCAACCTCACCGCGGAAGCCTTGATAGCCTATTGCCGCACGGAATTGACGGGCTACAAAGTGCCGAAGCATGTGTACTTTCGCAGCGAGCTCCCCAAGACCAACGTCGGCAAGATCCTGCGCCGCGCGCTGCGCGACGAACTACGCGCCGCCGCCGCCCACGCAACTACGGCGAACGCCTAGTGCCTCGTTGCCTTCCGGCTGCCTATCCCCCCAGGCCGTGCTACCCGGCAGAGTAGCTCTGTACGGTGTCGATCAGCACCGCGACGCGCTCGGGGTCGACGTCGGGCGTGATCCCGTGACCCAAATTGAACACATGCCCGACGCCTTCACCGTAGCTCGCCAGCACCCGCAAAGTTTCCGCACGCAAGATCTCCGGCGTTGCGAACAGAGCCGCCGGGTCCAGGTTCCCCTGCAAGGCCACGCGGCCATCGACCGCTTCCCGCGCCGCCGCGAGGTCCGTGGTCCAATCGATGCCGACGGCGTCGCAGCCGATGGCGGCGATTTTCTTGACCCAGGCGCCGCCGCCCTTGGTGAACACGATATTGGGTACCCGGCGGCCCTCGGCCTTGCGAGTCAGTGCGTCGATCACCTCGGCCATGTAGCGCAGGGAGAATTCCTCGTATTGCGCCGGCGTCAGCACGCCGCCCCAGGTGTCGAACAACATCACCGCCTGCGCCCCGGCGGCAATCTGCGCATTCAGATACAGGATGGTGGCCTTGGCCAGCACTTCGAGCAGCCGATGAAGATCTCGCGGCGCTTCGTACATCATGCGCTTGATCTGGCCGAAGGTCTTGCTGCCGCCCCCTTCCACCATGTAGGTCGCCACCGTCCACGGACTGCCTGCGAAGCCGATGAGCGGTATTCTGCCCCCCAATTCGCGACGGACCAGCGCCACGGCATCGATCACGTACTTGAGCTCCCGGCCCGGGTCCGGCACCCCGAGTTTGGCGATGTCCGCCGCAGTGCGCACCGGACGTTCGAACGTGGGGCCCTCACCGGCCTCGAACTCCAGCCCTAAATTCATCGCATGCGGGATCGTGAGAATGTCCGAGAACAGAATGGCGGCGTCCAGAGGATATCGGTCGACGGGCTGCAGCGTGACTTCGCAGGCGATATCAGGATTGGTGCACATGGCCAGGAAACTATTCCCGGCCCGCGCGCGCGTTGCGCGGTACTCAGGCAAATAGCGGCCCGCCTGACGCATCAGCCAAATCGGCCGGCGCGGCGTAGGTTCCCGCAGCAGGGCGCGCAGCAACAAGTCGTTCTTGAGTATCTCGCTCATGTTGGGGCGCTCACGTTCGTTCACCCGGATCGAACAGCCGGCGATGTTCGAGAATGGCATAGCGATCGGTCATGCCCGCAATGTAGTCCGCCACCGCGCGCGCGCGTCCCGCCGGGCCCTGAACCAATTCCAGCCGCGAACCCGTCGCCTCGTGCTCGTCCGGCATCAAGGCGGCATCGTTGAAAAATGCGTCGAAAAGCTCGCGTATGACGCGGCGCGCCTTGGCCGTCATGCGCCGCACCTTGTAGTGCTTGTAGACATGTTCGCGCAGGAACGTCTTCAGAGTGTAATTGAGCTCGCGCGTGCCGTCGCTGAAGCCGATCAGCGGCCCCGGATACGATCTTACTTCGGCTATCGAGCGCACGCCGGACGCGCCGAGACGCGCCGCTGAAGAATCGATCAAATCGGTGACGAGGTGATTGATCATGCGCCGCAGAATCTCGTACACCTGCCGGCGGCCCGCGAGCGTCGGGTACTTCGCCTGCACTTCCTCGTGATATCCGCGGAACAGCGGCACCACCAGCAATTGTTCCACGGTGATGAGGCCGGCGCGAATGCCGTCTTCCACATCGTGATTGTTGTAGGCGATTTCGTCGGCGAAGTTGGCAAGCTGCGCCTCCAATCCGGGCTGTTGACGGTTGATGAAACGCTCGCCCAATTCCCCGAGCTGAATCGCATTGTTGTACGAACAATGCTTCAGGATTCCTTCGCGGCATTCGAAGCTCAAGTTCAATCCGTCAAAATCCGCGTAGTGCTCCTCGAGCTCATCGACCACCCGCAGGGACTGCAGATTGTGCTCGAAGCCGCCGAAATCAATCATGCATTCGTTCAATGCATCCTGTCCGGCATGCCCGAACGGCGTATGGCCGAGATCATGCGCGAGGCAAATCGCTTCGGACAGCTCTTCGTTGAGGCGCAGGGCGCGCGCTATCGTGCGCGCGATCTGCGCCACCTCGAGCGAATGCGTCAGCCGCGTCCTGTACAAATCCCCCTCGTGATTGACGAATACCTGGGTCTTGTAGACCAGCCGGCGGAACGCGGTCGAATGCACGATGCGATCGCGGTCCCGTTGATATTCCGATCGGTAAGAAGGTTTCGGTTCCGGATAACGGCGCCCGCGCGTGTGCTCGTCGAGAGCGGCGTAGGCCGCGAGAGCGCTCAAGCGAAATACTCCGCCACCGTGGCATCGAGCGCGGCCTGGGTGTAGTCGCCCGTCACGATGGCCCGTCCCAGTTTTTCCAGCAGCACCAGACGTACCGTGCCGGCGAGCACTTTCTTGTCCATGTGCATCAGTTCCAGGGCCCTGAGGGCGCCGATGCGCGGCGCCTCGATGGGCAAGCCGGCTTTTCTCAGGATCTCGCGGACGCGCTCCTTGAGACCCGAGTCGATCAGCCCGAGGCGGTGGGACAAATCGACGGCGATCAGCATCCCCAAGCCCACCGCTTCGCCATGCAAATAAGTCTCGTAGGCGGTGGCCGCCTCGATGGCGTGACCGAAGGTGTGGCCGAAGTTCAAGATTGCGCGCAAGTTCTGTTCGCGTTCGTCCCTGGCGACCACGGTCGCCTTGATTTCGCAGGACCTCGCGATGGTATAGGTCAGCGCATCGACGTCGCGCGCGAGCAGCTTGGCCATGTTGTTATCCAGCCAATCGAACAGCAGCGGATCCCACACGCAGCCATACTTGATCACCTCGGCAAGGCCGGCGCGCAATTCCCGGTCGGGGAGCGTGGCGAGCGTGTCGGTGTCGGCGATCACCGCCAGGGGCTGATAGAACGCACCGATCAAATTCTTGCCGCCTGCATGATTGACCCCGGTCTTGCCGCCGACGGACGAATCGACTTGGGCGAGCAGCGTCGTGGGAATCTGCACATAACCCACGCCCCGCTGATAGCACGCCGCCGCGAACCCCGCGATGTCGCCGACCACCCCGCCTCCCAGGGCCAGGACCGTGGCATCGCGATTCATTTTCTTGCCCACCAGCGCATCGAACACCCAACCGGCGGTCTGCATCGTCTTGTGCTGCTCGCCGTCCGGCAAGATGCATTCGGAGACTCTTTTTCCGGCCAGACTGTCCGTCAATGTCGCGAGGTACAGGCGCGCGACGGTCGTATTGGTCACGATCAGCAAATCCCGGCCGCGAATGCGGGCTTCCAGCAACTCGCGATTCACCAGCAACCCCGATCCGATCGAGATGGGATAGCGCGAATGCCCGACGTCTACCTGAAGCGTTTGCACGAGGTCGATTATACGAAGCTTAGGGGCTCCGCGCCCGCCGAAGCGCGTGATGAATTTCTTCCGCCACGAGCTGCACCCGCCGGCCATCGGTGGAAACGGTGAAATCGGCTATCTGGGCGTAGAGAATGGCCCGGCGTTGCATCAACTCATGGAGCTTTTGCTCCGGGTCGGTGTCGTTCAACAGGGGCCGATGCCGCCCATGCCGCGTACGCTCGAGCTGCTGATCGATCGAGGTCGCGAGGTACACCACCACGCCGCGCTCGGCGAGCACGCGGCGGTTGTCCTCCTCGATCACGGCGCCGCCCCCGGTCGCCAGCACGATCGAGTCCAGGCTCGTCAGGCGTTCGATGGACTCCTTTTCGCGGACCCTGAAGCCGGCCTCGCCCTCCTTCTCGAAAATGAACGCGATATCCACGCCGGTTCTAGCCTCGATGTCGGCGTCGCTGTCGTAAAAGGTAAAGCGCAGCATGCGCGCGAGATGCCGCCCGACGGCGGTCTTGCCCGAACCCATGGGGCCGATGAGGAAGACGTTTCCCTTGGCTAGCATGTGGGCATTTTGAATGAAAAAACCGCCCGAAGGCGGTTTTCTCAGCCGATGGTCCTGCGCCGGCGATCAGTAGAGATTCGATCCCTCGCGCAGGATCTTCGGCGTGATGAAGATCAGCAATTCGGTCTTGTTGTTGATGTTCGTCGTGCTCTTGAACAGATTGCCCAGCACGGGGATGTCGCCCAGCCAGGGGACCTTGTTGGCGGATCTCGTCTTGGTCGTGTCGAGAATGCCGCCGAGCACCACGGTCTGGCCGTCGTTGACCAGCACCTGGGTGATGATTTCCCGGGTGTCGATCGACGGCACGCTGCCGCCGGTGGCGCTCGTCACCTGCTGGCCGACCGAATCGTCGGCCACATCGAGATCGAGGACTACGCGGTTATCGGGTGTGATCAACGGCGTCACCTTGAGCGACAGCACCGCGTTCTTGAACTGAGTGGTCGTGGCGCCGCTCGAGGCCGATTCCTGATACGGGATCTCGACACCCTGCATGATGGTGGCTTGCTTCTGGTTGGCCGTGATGATGCGGGGCGAGGAGATCGTTTCGCTCTTGCCTTCGTTCTGCGCCGCCGACAGCTCCAGGTCGAGCACATGCTTGCCGGCGAGCACCGACAGGCCGATGCTGCCGTTGGTGTGGGCCGCAGGCAGATTCACCTGGTAGCGGTTGTTCAGCGTGGGAAAGTTCACGAATCCCGAAGGTTTCGTGGTCGACGCCGGAAACGCCGAACTCAGCATGGAGTCAGTGCCCACATTGGTGCCCGATACCGTCACGAGGCTGCCGGGTCCGGCAGTGGTGAAGCCTGAGATACCTAGGCGGGCGCCCAAATCGCGCTCGAAGGTATCGCTCACGATCACGATGCGCGCTTCGATCAGCACCTGCTTGACGGGCACGTCGAGGGTTTGCACCAGACGCCGGATGTCGGCCAGCTTATCCGACGTGTCCTGCACCAGCAGGGTATTGGTGCGCTCATCGATGGATAAGGTGCCGCGCGGAGACAACATGGAATCCTTGGCATTCGCGGCCTTGATGAGCTTCGCAAGATCGATGACCTTCGCGTAATTGACCTGCATGAATTCGGTGTGCGTGGGCGAGAGCTCCTGCACTTCTTTGTGCGCGGCGAGCTCGGCCTTCTCGCGCGACGCGAGCTCTTCGGTCGGACCGATGATGATGACATTGTCGTGCCGGCGCTTGTCCAGCCCCTTGGTGCGCAACACGATATCGAGCGCCTGATCCCAGGGGACGTTCTGCAGACGGAGCGTCAGGTTCCCCGTGACCGAATCACTGACCACGATATTCTGGCCGCTGGTGTCCGCCAGCAGCTGCAGCACAGACCGCACATCGATATCTTGGAAATTCAATGTCAGACGCTCGCCGGTGTACTCCTTCTTTTCGTCGGCGGCGGCCCGCTTGAGCGACGGCTTGATCTCGATGGTGTACTGATTGTCGGATTGGTAGGCCAGCTGTTCGAAGTCGCCCTGGGCGCTGATCACCAAACGCGAGCTACCCTCCACCCTGACCGGAGTGCGCGGATCCGTCAGCTGCACGATCACCCGGCCGGTGCCGTCGGCGCCGCGCCGGAAATCGATGGTGCGGATGGCGCGTTCGACCGCCGTTGCGCCTTGACCTGCGCCCGCGCGAGCCATGGCGGCCTGCTTGGCTGCCTCTCCGGGCTGGCTGCCCAGAGTGACGATGATGTTGTCGCCGTCGACCTTGGTGGTGTACGGCATCAAGTTCTCAACGTTCACGACCAGGCGGGTGCGGCCGTTGGCCTCGGCCGCGAGCACGGTATCCACGCCTCCGGAGCGCACGTCGATCCGTCGCGATGCCAGGCCAAGCGCCGTGTTCGGCAAGTCGAACGCGATGCGCGCCGGCTTGTCGATGGTGAACGGCAGCGGTTCGGGAGCCGGGCCGTTCAGGTGCAGTTTGAGCTGCACCTGTTGACCCGACAGGGTTTGAACGTCGATTGACTCGAGCTTGAGCGGATCCGCGGCTTGCACCGTGAAGCTGATTGCGCCCAATGCGAGGAGCGCCATCGCGCCGATCATCGCCGTTCGTATCTTGAATCTACTCATGCTTTCTTCTCCCTGTGGCCTCGATCGGGCAGTGTCAGTCGGACAATGCCAACGAGGCCGGTCGCTCAATATAGCCGCCGAGACCATCCGGTATGATTTCGACGAGAGTAATCTTTCCGCCGGTAATTCCCGTCACTTTGCCGTCGTTCTGCCCGAGGTAGTTGCCGGGCTGGACCTTGTGCACGAGGCCGTCCTTGGATTGGACGAGCCCATAAAAGCTATTGCCCACCTTGAAGGTGCCGACCATTCGGAGAGTGTCGAGCGAAAACCCTTCGAGAAATTCGCGGTTGCGCCGCGAACTCGGACGAAGGCCTGCCTGGCCGTTGGCCGAACCCGCGCCCTGCGGCTGGAAGGGCGAGCGCATCTTCGTGGCGCTGTACGCATAGGTTTCGTAGGGCTTCACTTCCGGCAGCGCCTGAATGCGTCCGCCGGGCTTCTTCTTGGTGGCCTCGATCCATTTCTGCAGATCCGATTGGCCGCCGGAGCAGCCGGCCGCGACCAGGCCGGCAAGTACGGCGCCGATGACGCCCGCGTTGCGTGTATTTCTCACGTCGCCCCTCCCGCCTTTTTCTTTCCCTGGCGCGAGCCGCCTTCATCTTCGATGTAGCGGTAGGTCTTGGCGGTCACGTCCATGGTCAAATTATCGTAGCCGCCCTTGGCATCCACCGGCGTGATCTGGATATCGTGCAGCGTG
>WNFI01280106.1_pt1 | contig 19402 bp, 18 predicted proteins | sample 5400471 | NCBI WGS metagenome assembly WNFI01 (sample SAMN13153348, study PRJNA577476) | soil metagenome | isolation source: 100 cm saprolite on Douglas fir-dominated hillslope | place: USA:California | collected 2013-09-17 | reverse complement strand
GTCGAGCAGAAGGTCGCCAGGACTGATCGGCCCAGAGAAGTCGAGACCGAGTACATCCCCAATCGCATGGGCGATTTGATTCGGTGAGCTGACTGACGCCAGCGCGATGAAGGCGACTCCGTCCGCGAAGGCATTAGCCTGCTGTGCAGCAACCTCAAGTGCCAGGCGCGTTTTGCCGACCCCACCCGGCCCGAACAAAGTCAGCAGACGACAGGCGGGATCGGTGAGCAAAGAAGCTATTGTTGTCAATTCGGCCCGGCGGCCAATGAACGGTGTAGGCTGAAACGGCAGAGTCGCCGTGGTTTTCCGGCTACTCGGTTTGTTCGATGCCTGCTGATATCGCGTTTGTTGATGCTGTATTTTACGTTCGATCTCTTCTTGAATAGTCGGAATGCGTGCGTCGCCGGATTGGTTCCTCGAGGGGATCGCCACAAGGTCGCTAAGCCATGTTTCGTCGAGCAAGACCTTCCGACGAGCAGCCTTCCACAACGCACGAATGTCTTCCGCTTCGCGCCCGGCATGAAATGCCTTATGCCCGGCGGCGAGCACAATAAACTGCTTCAGATGTTCGGCCTTAGGGTACTTGGCTCCTGCCTCCCATTCGCCCACGGCCCGGCGCGACACACCCAGGTAATCGGCCAACGCCGTCTGGGTCAATCCGATAGCAGTCCGCAGGGTCAGCATCATTTGCCCGAACGCATAGTCTCGGTCTCGGTAGGAGTGATGCTCCATAATCTCCCTTCGTATATGAATCCCGGACAATCGCGATGGGAACGGTCGGGAGTCGACATAGCATGTGGTCGCCGGATCAGATCGCAAACTGGGTTAATACTAACCATTATACTGCCTGATATGCACTTTGCTGTCTTGAGTGGCAATCGGGCGCAACGCTGACGGCCCGTGTCTTAAATCCTATACTGCTCGCATCTCGAACAGTTTCAGGCAGGAGGATCGTATGAACACCAATTATGACTTGACCCGACAGGACCGCATCGTTCTCGCCCTCGTCGCCAGGGGATGGCGCAATACCGCAGTCGCCCGCAAACTGGTCATTAGCGCGACACCAACGCTGACATTGGGTAACCTGTAAACATCGAGCGGCGCGGCGCGGTAAGAGAAGGACAAACGCCTTCGGTGTCTGCCTGCGCTTCGATCCAGGCGAGGATGGTCATGGATTTGGCCGATTCACCGCACACGCCATATATCCAGCCCAACAAGCGCGGCAGATGACCTGGACATTAGCAGACCGAGAACCTCGTGTTCACTTTTTGATCCACGATCACGACGCAAAGTTTACTCAGTCCTTTGATACCGTTTTCCAGTCTGAAAGCGTGCATGTGATTCTCACACCCTTTCGGGCTGCGAATGCTAATGCCTTTGCAGAGCGCGGGGTTAGAACGGTGCGACACGAATGTCTTGACAAGCCATTAATCCTCAATCAGGCTTATCTGGCCCGTGTGTTAGGTGAGTATGTTGTTTATTACAATCATGCTCGTCCGCATCAAGGACTAGATCTGCAGGCTCCCATTCCCTGGCTCGTACCCCGAGATGCCGCCTGATGCTATTCATCACGGACGAGGTTTTTTTGCACCGCGGTGCTTGGCGACCTCACAACAGGCTAACCGATAACGGTAAGTTCAAGATCGAGCATCATGGCAAGCTTTTTGATCTTTCCCAGTTGATGCCCAATGCCCAGAGCGCAATGGTGGGTAGGGCCTTCCATCGACCAGCGATCAATGAACTCAGCCGGATCTAGCGAAAAGCGCAGGCGCGAATTCGTATTCCCAACCTGCAAGATTTCGCCAGGGATGGACTCGCCTTCCGCAGCCAGCATCTTCAATCGCCCATCAGCAGTCTGGGTCATACCAAGTATGGTGACCGGACCATATTTAACCTTGAACTCAACAGAAACCCCATAGCCCCGTTTGCCGTGGTACAGGCCCAGACCGCGCAGTACTGGTCGTCCTTCGCTTATCTTGACATGGCCGGGGCCGTCGTGTCCCATTAGTACAAAGTCCTCGTTAAAGTCCAGCCCATAGAATTCAGTGTAGGAACCACCCGCATCGAGCCGATCCATGATGAACATAACGATATTCGTTTTCAAGTCACCTTCGCCAGAGGCTGGAATACCACGCGCTGTAAGGAGCGAATTTCCGACGATTAGACCAGCACCCAGCTCCTCAAACTCGTTGCCATTCAGGCCGCGATAATAGTACGTCAGACCATTGAGATCAAAATCGGAGACAAGTTTGTCCAGCCCGACTGCGACTTTAGCTGACCATTGCATGGCTGCGTCGGTGACGGGCATTGAGATCTTGTCGCGTCCCGGTTGCGCTATGTCGAAAATGTCATATATCTGGGCGATCTTCTCTTCGATTTCCGCACCGCTAACCGATGCCGTTCGCACTTGAAGATCATCCATCTCCAATATTTCAACATGTGTACCAAGCTGGGCATGGTGCATGGTTAAGTCGGAGTACATATCCAGCATTCCCGGATAGGTATGCCCCAGGAAGCCAAATCGGCTGTAATTCAATTCGTGCAGTACATTCGCCGCCTGAATCCATTCGTTGATCTGTGTCCACGCACGGTCAAAATAACGATTGGCTTTGCCTTCAGCAGGGTAAAGGAGTCCGGTTACCACATGGAAGGCAATCCGACTGCGGGCAAAGGCGTTCGATATTTCGGGAACCGGACACGCCGAGACATTCGCCAGCCATTCCCCTGTACCAGTGTTCGGATAGTCCATTGCCGGTGTTGGCGACAAGTTCAGAATCAATACCGGAGCCTTGCGCCGCATTACTGCGGGGAGCACCTGTGACGAAGTGGCGTAGGTGCCAACGTAACATATAATCAGATCGACGTTTTCACGTGCGAACAAATCGCCTGCCTGTTGCGCACCTGGAGCAGTATCGACCAGCCCGGCGGAGACAAGATCGGCACCAAGTTCGATCATGTGTGTCTCAACGTCCTGCTGGTATTTTTCCAGGCGCGCTTTCAAACCTTCAAATTGAGGCCAGTAGGCAGCTAGTCCGATGCCAAAAATGCCAATCTTCGCTTTTTTGCTTACCATGAAAATATCCTTGAGTAATCTCCTCAAACCGGTAATTTTCCTCAGAACCAGCCCGTTGGTCGTTCGCTATTACAGGTCATCAACAGTTTTCAGCACTTGTTCAATGATGATCCGATGTCCGACAGGCCCTGGATGCAGTCCATCTGGCAAGTGTAATGAGGGATCGGGCTTTACGGTGAATATTGACATCAAGTCGATTACTGGAACGCCGCGTGCAGTGCCAATATCGTTCAGCACGTTCGCATAGGCCAGGATATCTCGGTTATCCCATGTCATCGCCATCGCCTGAAAGTCCGGATTGGCATTGACAATAGCTTCGATAACCGGCGTCGGCGTAAGGATGACCACGTGCGCTCCAACGCTAAGCAAGGCGTCAATAATGTGAGCCATGTTATGTGCATATTCCTGGGAAGAGACAAGCAATTTGCCCATTGCACCGCCAAAGCGTTTGGTGTCGTTCACGCCATATTTTAGGAATACCCAGTCTGGTTTCTGAGCCAAATACTGGGTAAAGGTGTGCTCCAATCCGTGCGTAGAGGTATAACCTGAGCGCCCGTGGTTGTAGAACTGAACTGGTTGTGCCGGCGCAACCAGTTCCAGCAACGCTCCCAGGATTTCAGCGTAACCATATCGATAGGTCGTGATCGAATCACCAATCGTCATCACGGTACTTGTTGTTCCGGTTCGGGGCCTTTTCAGCTTCTCGATAGCAGCAGTATTGCGTGGACTCTCAAGCAATTCTGTTTCGTCCGTCATAGATTGCTCGCTCACTTGTATTTTCAAGTCATCCGTGCGCTTTAATCACGTTCTTGACCGCAAAAGTCTGCCTAGATTGCCTACACGCAATTGATCCAGCCCCACCGCCAACAACAAGATGATGCCGAGTCCGATTTGCTGGTAGTAGGCAGACACACTCAGCAATGTCATCGCGTTATCCAGCGTTCCTAGGATTAACACACCAAGCAGAGTCCCGAACAAATTCCCTTTGCCCCCGCTCAAACTCGTTCCACCCAAAATAATCGCAGCGACGACGCTCAGTTCCAATCCGGTTGAGGCTTGCGGTGCGGCGACACCCAAACGCGAGGTCAGAAACACCCCTGCGACGGCAGCACTCAGTCCAGACAGCATGTAGGCGGTTAATTGATAGCGCTTGACGGGAAGTCCAGCAAGAAAGCTCGCTCGACTATTCCCGCCGATGGCATACATCGCTCTCCCATAGGTCGAAAAGCGCATGACAATGGCAGCACCGCCAAACAGGATCATCACAACAATGACGATAATCGGAAGGCCGCCAATGTTACCGCGTCCCAGTTGACCGAAGTTCGTGTCGAGCATAGGGATGCTCAGGCCGCCCGAAAATACAAACGCCAGACCACGTATAGTAGATAGCATCCCGAGCGTTGTGATTAGTGGATTGATGCCGACGCGCGTCACTAGCAGGCCATTGATCATGCCAATCAGCAGCCCGATCAGCAAACCAAACAGCGTTGCGCCCCACACACCGAACGCGCCCTGCGTCGATGCAACTGCGACGCCCACCAGGGCCGTCGTTGCGCCAACCGACAGATCAAGCCCACCGCCAATCATCAACATCGTGCTGAAGATGGCGATCATTCCGAGAACAGCCACCGATACAGGAAGATTGATCAGGTTGCGTTGCCCTAGAAAATAGGGCGATAAGCGCGAGATCACGAAGACCATCCCTAGATACAAAACCAGTAAACCGACCCCGTTTCCCAGCCCAACACGAGGCGTCCGCCCGGCGTTTGCCGACGCGGTAGATTGCGGATTCGCTGGCGGGGCAGGCTTGATGTTTTCGCTCATGCGTCACTGCCTCCGGCGGCTGCATGTAGCAGTTTTTCACGGGTTGCCTCAGCCCGGTTGAACTGCCCGGTTAAGCGCCCTTTATAAACAGTCAATATTCGATGGCTGACGGAAAGCACCTCGTCCATGTCAGACGACACCATCAAGATAGCCAGTCCTTGTAAGGCCATGGACTCCAGCTGCGCATAGATATCTGCACGTGCGCCAACATCCACGCCCCAGGTCGGCTCATTTAGCAGGAGCACTTTGACATTGGCTTCTAACCAACGAGCCAGGACAACCTTCTGCTGGTTGCCGCCGCTCAAAAAGCGCAGTTTGGTCGCCATTCCGCCTGCCATTTTGATGCCCAGCCGATCAATCCACTGCTGCGCGTGCTGTTTTTCGCTAACGCCCTGGAAAAAACCCAGACGTGAAAGCGGCCCCCAGTTCGAGAGTGTCACGTTCTCGCGCACGTTCATATCGAGAACCAGACCCTGCACCTTTCGGTCGGCAGGTACAAGCCCAATCCCGACTTGCCTTGCCTCATATGGGCTGGAAATCGAAACTGCCTTGCCATTGATCTTGACTGCGCCACCATCGAGTTTGTCTTGCCCGAAGATGGCGTTAATGATCGCGTCATGACCTGCACCAAGCAAGCCGAAAATCCCTACAATTTCGCCCGGTACAAGTTGGAGATCAATATTCGAGAAGACGCCTTCACGCGTCAATCCCAAAACATTGAGAACCGATGGCGCGTTAACTTTTGCTGCCGCCATTGAGGCTTCCGACATACCCTGGGCTACGTCATGCCCGACCATCATTTGGACAAGATCGCGGCGGGTCACTTCTGCAATGTGTCGCGTGCCGACCAGCTTGCCATCCCTCAGCACAGTTGCCCGGTTCGCTATTTGAAATACCTCGTCTAGCCGATGCGAAATATAGATGATTGAAATGCCGCGTTTGATCAACGTGCGGATGCTGTCAAACAAGAGCGCGACCTCGTTCGGCGGGAAGGCAGCGGTCGGCTCATCCATTACGATAATCCGCGCATTGCCTGAGATCGTCTTGACCACTTCCACGATCTGCCGCTCGACGACGCTCAGGTTCAACATCAGTTTCCTCGGATCGAGGTCAACCTTAAGTAGTTTGAGTTGTTCGTGAGCCAGTTCATACGCTTTTCGCCAATCCACGACGAGTCGGCGTGTTGGTAATCGACCTAGAAGCAGATTTTCCGCCACAGAAAGCTCAGGTGCGTAGTGCTGCTCCTGATAGATCATGCGAATGCCGAGTGCTTTTGCATCGCGCGGCTGGTTCAATTGAACAGGCTTCCCGTCAATCAGAATGGTGCCGCCGTCTTTTTGATAATCACCGTTGAGGATTTTGATCAGTGTCGATTTGCCTGCGCCGTTTTCACCCAATAGCGCTAGCACTTCCCCAGTTTGGAGATCGAGAGACACTCGATCCAAAACGGTTACGCCGTAAAAGCTTTTTTCGATATCCTTCATCTGTAAAAGGGGTACCACACCCTCAGGTGTTGAGTTCATATCGTCCATACTCATGTCCTTCGTTGCTGGGCTTTTTCAAACTGAAGTCGAATTTGGTCGATACCGACGGTTAACAGCAATACCAGCCCACGCGCCACATCCTGATAGAACGAAGAAACATTCAATTGAATCAGACCGTTATCTAACGTTCGCAGCAAAACGACCCCGATCAACGTTCCAGATAAGGTGCCCTTCCCACCCGCCAAACTGGTGCCACCCAGTACTACAGCAGCAATTACCGCAAATTCAAGGCCAAACGCCGCTTGCGGACGGCCCGCAGCCAACTGCGCGGCGCTCACTAGCCCGGAAAGCGACGATAGCAGCCCGCACAGACCATAGACAGCCAGCAAGTGCATATTAATGTTGATCCCAGCAAGGCGTGCTGCTTCCGAACTGCCGCCGATAGCGTACAGGTTTCGCCCAAAGCGGGTGAACCGCAGTACCATAAAGAAAGCCAGATATAAACTCAGCATCAGAATCAGTGAAAATGGAATCCCGGCGATACTGCCGCGCCCTAGAAAAAGAAAAGTGGGATCCCCTAATTGGTTATCCTGCGTCCCGCTGATCACGAACGCGATACCGCGCACCGCTGAATAGGTTGCCAACGTCGTGATCAGGGGATTGATGCGCAGCCGAGTAATCATGATCCCGTTAAACAGACCGATAGCCAGCCCCGTCAGCAAGCCCGCGCCAGCCGCAAGCCAGATAGGCAGGGTGCTGGGCCACAAGGCACTCGCGACCACCCCCGTTAAAGCGGCAACCGAGCCAACGGAGAGGTCAACTCCCCCTGTGATCAGCACCATGGTCATCCCAATCGCCGAAATACCAACGACAGCCAGGGTGCTGGCAATAGTAACGACATTATTGGCGCTCAAAAAAGTTGGGGCGAGGACTCCAAAAATGGCGCACATTACTACGAATGCAGCGAAAAGCACAGCAATAGGGTTGATTTTTCGCGCCGACATTCGGCCTGGCCGGGAAACTGTTTCTTGTATCATAATGTTTTGCAAAATTCTGAATATATTGAGCGTTTATCCGCACCTGCCAACCTTTTACGTTGCATCCGCAGATATTTTCCTTCGGTTTTCGTGCATTGGAGGGAGTTCAACCACCCTCCAATGCACGGGTTTAGACCAAAGTGGTCGAAGGTGAATAGTTGTTATTGCGATTCTCGACGCTTCGCCTTCAACCTAGCTAAGCTAACTGGCGGCGGTTGCTGCCATCGTTGCCGAAGCACCGCCCGCACATACCTTGGAGTCCGGAATAGCCTTGCAGGCATTATCCTTGGTCACGAAAACGTGATCTACATAGATTGCGGGAGGAACTGCCTTGCAACTCAGCAGATCGAGCATAGCGGGGATGATCTTGTCGCCGTACTTCTCCGGGAAGTAAGCCGTCGCGCCCAGATACAGGCTGTTGGGTTTGAACATTTCGACCAGGGCGGGAATCTTGGACAGGGCGTCGCTGACGACCTTGAAGGCCACATCCTGGGTGTTCTTGCTGTCCAGATGGATGATATGATCGTCCGCCACTGGGGTTTTCAGCTTGGACTGGATGCCTTCGACCTGCCCTTGCATACGGGCAGCCGGGATCGGGCCAGATTGCGGTAGTTCCAGCACGAGAATGTAATCGACTTTCCCGCTCCAGTTTTTGACGGCATAGTCACCGGCGGCTTCACCCGCCAAACGACCGGCGTGATAGTTATCGGCACCGAAGAACGTTGCGCCGGGCATTGGGATATCGATGGCGATCACCGGAATCGGGGGAGTCTGGCTGCGGAACTTGTCCATGATCACGTTACCAAATTTCTCATCGGTTTGGAATTCGACGACACCATCAACACCCTGAGTGAGAAAGTTTTCGGCGTTGTTGAGCGCGGTAGCGCCGTCGAGATTGTTGTTGGCAATCACCAGGTCAATGTTTCCGGCCTTTGCGGCGGCGGATTTCATGCCTGCTTCAACAGCTGTGGTGAAGTCTATGCCGGTCGCCAGGTTGGCAAAGCCAATCTTGTAGTGGTCTTTTTGGGTTGGGCAACTACCTTGCGCCGTAACCCTACTGGTTCGCGTGGCGAAGGCCGAACTGCCTGTGATGAAAAAGAAAAGGAAGACTATTTTGAGCATACGTGCTTTTGACATAAGATTCCTCCAAAGTGCAAGAGCCGGTAACTAATGAGTTTTATTGACAGTCCATACCTTCAATTTATTATCGTTTCGTGTGCTATCCTCCTTTTGAGTTAGATCGTCTTGCGGGTTTAGCGAGGCCTGCTTGTATCACAGTGCTTATCGCTGTGTCGCTGTGTTGAGTAGCGGCATAAGCTGTGCTGGTAATCCATTCATAGGGTAAAGAAGTGAGATCCAATGTGTTAATAGTTTCATCCGGCAAGATCAAGACGTGCCGGGTGCAAATTGCCGGGGGCACTGGCTTGCCGCTTAGAATTTGCAAGGCAGTTTCGATAATCGTTTCCCCGTAGCGCTCCGGGAAAAAGGCCACCGCACCGATGACCCGACTGTTGGTGCGCTGCAGTTCTTGCAAGCCCATCGGGTCTCCGCCCAAACTGACGGTGATCATCCGCTGCACACTGCCCGCCTCGGCAAACGCCTTCTGTGCGCCCAGGGCCGATTCATCGTTGACACTTAACACGGCGATTCGATCCGCTGTTTTGAGCGCCGGAAGCACTTCCGCGACAACTTGACGAGACTGCTCATACGAATTCTTGCTGTCCAGGTGAATAATGTCATCGTCCTGGATCACCACAAGATTTCGCAAGGCATCCAACTGTCCCTGCATTCGTGCCGCAGGGACCGCCCCGGATAGGGGCAGGTCGAGCGACAGGACTTTATCGATCTTGCCATCCCACTTCTGCACCGCATAGTGACCGAGCAGAGTGCCCGCCATCAACCCTGCTTTATAGTTATCCACCCCTACAAAGGTCGCTCCTGGTAGGGGAATATCGATGGCGATCACCGGGATTGAAGCCGTCCGCAAGCGTTCCATCAACAGATTGCCATAACGTGCGTCGAGATTGAATTCCACAGCCAGCTCGATGTCTTCTTGAATGAAGTATTCAACGTTGGCGAGCGCGGTGACTCCCTCTTCGTGATTATCAGTCAAAACCAAGTCGATATTGTGTGCGGTAGCGGATCGGACCAGGCTTTGGCGCACTTCCGCAGCGAAAGCAACATCATCGTTCAGGTTCGCAAAACCAAGTCGAATCGGTTTTTGGAATTCTTCGGCGGTAAAGATGCGCGTTGAGTGGCTGCTGCAAACCATGACTTGCGATCCAGCCTGCCGGAGCGTATCCAGATGATCGGCGCTGATTTCACTGTCTGTAATGATTCGAGTGATTTGGCTGATATGGGCTACACCAGCCAGACCTTGTTTGTTGAATTTAGTCGAATCCAGGAGCACGATCAGACTGTCAGCGCGCTCGACCATTGCTTTCTTAATTTGGATTTCGAACAAGTCATCGTCCGTTAGTTCTAGCGACGGCGAAAATCCGGTTCCGGAGATAAACGCTTTTCGCACCTTTATACTGCTAAGTAGATATTCCCCAAACTGCCCGCCTACCGAGTCGGTGTGTAGCCTGAGCAGTCCCCCCGTCAACACAACTTTGTTACTAGGGTTTTCAGCCAAACGGTAGGCGACTTCCACGCCGTTGGTGAACACCGTTAGTCCCTGACGATTCCCCAGATATTCAGCCATATAGTAGGCTGTCGTACTTGCGTCCAGCAGGATGTTTTCAAAGTCTTCAACCAGGTCAGCAGCATGGCGAGCGATCCAGCGTTTCTTGTTCTCGTTGACGTGCGCTCGTTCTTGAAAGTTTTGGCTGCGGGGCGGGTTCGCCAACACCGCGCCACCATGAATGCGGCTGACTTTGTGCTCCTGCTCAAGTGCATGTAGGTCGCTGCGTAGCGTGACTTCAGAGACACCGAGGTCTTCAGCAAGTGCCGCAACGCTGCAAAAACCCTGCGCGCGGATTAATTCCAAGATACGCTGACGACGCGTATGAACATTCAGAGCCAAAATTATATTCGCTTTTTCAATAGGAAATTTTGTAAGGCAAACCATAAAATATCTTCGCTCAGTTTACGTCGGCTTTCGATTGATGTCAACAAGCTTTCGAATTCGTAAGCCTTTACCTCAGAATTAACCTACTGTTGCTCCAGATTAAAAGTGTACGGGGTGACCGGTTATGATGCGCGATATTTTGCGATCACTTCCTCATTGAGCGGAATCCCAAAGCCAGGGCCGATGGGCAATTCCATATATCCGTTGCGGATCTTCGGATGTTCAAGGGGCAAATCAACCCACATGGGATCGCGCTCATAACTTGGGAAAATCTCGACATATAAACCGTTTGGGACGGAAGCCAATAAATGGAGCGCCACCTGAGGCTCTTCATGATGTGCCATGTCTACATGAAAAAGGTGAGCCATTGCTGCGATGCGCCGCCATTCGGTAACCCCACCGGCCAGCGTCGCATCGACATTCAGAATATCGACGGCGCGATGAACGACAAGGTCGCGGCAGCCGTAGGAGGTAAGTTCACCTTGCCCTGCATTGACCGGAATCGTAGAGGCTTCGCGCACACGGCGTAGCCCTTCCAGTTGGTCGTCCCAGCGCACGGGTTCCTCGATCCAGCGGATATTAAGGCCATCAGCCGCCCTGACGAACTGAATCGCTTGTTCGAGGGTCCATGCCTGGTTGGCGTCGCAGGCAATGACAAAGTCGCTGCCAACGACCTCCCGCACCCGCGTAACGCGTTTAATATCTTCGCCAACGCTCATGCGACCAACCTTAAACTTGACTCCGGCCAGCCCAAGCTCCTTATAGTGCATCATCTCATCGTTAAGCTGATCCTGGCCTTTGCCGGCTTTGTAGTAGCCCCCAATAGCGATAATCGGCACCTTGTCGCAGTACCCGCCGAGCAATTTATATACAGGTGTGTTATGAATTTTGCCAAGCAGGTCCCACAACGCATTGTCGACTGCCGAGACCGCTTGGGTGATGATGCCGCGATTTCGCATATCGAGCATATGCAAGCCGCGATTGCCGAGGTCAATATTGTAATAGAACATCTTCGCCCACAATCGCTCCACATCGTGTGGGTCTTCGCCAACAAGCATCGGCGCAAAGTGATTGCGGATTAAGGAGACAATTTCGTTCTGGGTATGATCTTCGTCACCGCCAAAGATTTGACCAACGTGCCCCTCATCAGTTTCAATACGAGTCACGAGTGTATAGCGGTTGTCGATACGGTAGGTGCCGCCTTCAAAAGGCGTCTCCAGCTTGCGGGCAAGCGGAATAACGTCAACTTTCGTAATTTTCATTCATAATCTCTTGTATGACAATCGAAAAAGGTGCAATAGATTATACTATTCACTAACATTGTATATAATAGGTAGATCGAGTATATTTGTCAAATGTCAGCAGAAAACAACAAAAAGCGACAAAAAACAAAAATGGCCGTAGTGGCGGAGACGCTTCGCAGTGCCATCCTGTCTGGTGACCTTGGACCTGGTGAGCGTCTGACGCAGGAAGAACTAGCCGCCCGCTTTAACGTTAGTATGACGCCAGTACGGGAAGCTATCCAACAGCTTGTGGCGGAAGGTATCCTCGATCAAAGTCCCTATAAAGGCGTGCAAGTTGCGGAAGTAACTGCCCAGGATGCGACTGAAATCTATCTGATTCGCAGTTCTGTGGAGGCACTCGCGGTAAAAAGTGGCGTCCCTAACCTGAGAATTAGCGACGTACAACGCCTCCGCGTTCTGCACTCGCAAATCGCGGAACTGACAGCGCAGGGCAATATTACCCAGGTTCGAAAACTGAATTATGAGTTCCATTTCATTCTGTATCAGGCCGCTAATATGCCCCGCCTTTACCGCATTATTCAGAATCTGTGGGCGCAATCTCCATGGGATACGCTGTACGTCATCCCTGATCGCGCACGACGCGTGGTCGAGGAACATGAGCGTATTGTCTCGGCTATCGACCAGGGCGATGCTCAAGCCGCTGCACAAGCGATGCAGAGCCACCTGGAAGCAGGCATGGCAATGCTGATTGAATTTCTCTCAAATAGGTCTGATTAATCTCCTGTATATTTTTTTAGGAGGCGTTTTATGAAACTCACCATTAGCACGTGGGCATTTGAGGCCATTCCGCTAGAAGGTGCGCTCGCTGTTTGCCAGTCGATGGGATTCAAGGGCGTTGATATCGCTGGATTTCATAATCGCGGGCGTCTTAGTTACGAGCCGGACGAGGTTGGCACCAATCCGCAAAAAGCCGCTGACCATTTGCTGCCCCTACTGGACAAGTATGGTCTACATGCGGTCGATTTTTTTCCGCAGTTTACAAACAGCTTTTACGAGCGTTCAATGAACGACCCTGACCCTGCGGTGCGACAAAACAATATTGAAATGTTCAAAGGAATTATCAAATTTTGCAAGCTCGTGAAAATTCCCGGTATTACCCTGCTTCCAGGCGTTGAACACCTGGCATTTTCGCGAGAAAAAAATCTTGATGTTGCGGGCGAAACTTTCCGTAAGTTAGTAGAAATCGGTACCGAAGCGGACCTTCTGGTTCGGTTTGAGCCGCATATGGGTTCGCTTACGAATACACCTGAGCTTGCCCTGGCGCTCATTGAACGCGCCCCTGGGTTAACCGTTACACTCGATTACACGCATTTCACGCTGCAATATATTGAAATGGACCGTTGTCACAAACTGATCCCGTATACAAGCCATGTCCATGTGCGCCCAGCTAGAGATGGACGGCTTCAAACGCGGCACGCAGAAGGTACTATCGACTATGTTGACATTATCAAACGGCTTAAAGCCGTGAATTATCAGGGGTGCCTCTCGGTAGAATATGTGTGTTCGCCCTGGTACGATGCCAATCAGCTGGACACATTGACCGAAACGGTAACGACCAAGGAAGCACTCGAACCCTATCTGGGAGTGGCATAGTTGCCGACGCGGTCATCTGGTCCTCCAGCCGCTAAAAATTCTCTCGCATAGGAGCGTTAGAGGCGGAGTGAATTCTCGGCACCAATCGCCAGTTCCATAGGCTCGAATACTCTGTCAGTCAGTTTAGTCAATCGACATGGAAGTATTCTTCCATTTCCAACATCGTCTCATCAGGTCGCGAACCGCCGATTCCTTCGAAGTATGGGGCCATAAACTCCTGCCACTTCAGGTTGATCGGTTCTTTTGCCATGCCGTCCAGCGAAGACTGAAGGCTTTCAACAGCCTCAAAGTAACCAAATATCAGCCCATCGTCGCGGATAAATAGCGAATAGTTATGCCAGCCCGTGCGCCGTAGCGCCGCTTTCATTTCAGGCCAGACAGCCTCGTGGTGCTTCTTATACTCGGGAATCTTGTCCTGCTTGACTTTCAGAATGAATCCAATGCGCTTCATAAATAACCGCCCCTTCTAGTGCAATTTAGGCATACTTGTCAGTTGGATGCAATGAGAGAATATCCGACGACACCTAATCGTACAGCGATGCCACGTTGATCGGATTTCCGTCCTGTTGCGCCGAGCGATAGGCCGCGTCGATCAGTTCGACGGTATAGAGTCCGTTCGTTTTACCCGGAAAGTAGTTCTTAGCGCCATCGGCGATTATTTCGATCAGCTTCTCTGACGGCAAATGACCAGGATACACCGGGTTAACTGGGCCGATGTGTTCTTCTTTGCCATTGTGCAGGCGCATATACATTTTCCCGGAATAGCCCTCCACGAGCAACCGACCTTTACTGCCGTGCAGGTGGATTTCGATGAGAGACGGGTCTCCCGGGCCAACATCGCCTGTACTTCCGACTGTCGCGACGGCTCCGTTGTTCATACGTACCGCAAAGGCATCGACGACGTCAACCTGCGTGTCGAGGTTGTTCATGAAGGCACTCACGCGCTCGGCGCGCAATCCAGGGGCGTAGTAGAACATCATGGCAACAGAATGCGTAATCTGAAGCTGCGCCTGTCCCCCGCCGGCCACTTTCGGATCGCTGTAGGTGCTTGCGCCTGGTCCAGTGACGACATAGTTCATAACGGGATCGTAGTTTTCTGGTTTACCCCGGTAAAATTCGATGGTCAGCGACGTCATCGAGCATGTAATGTATTCAATATCACCGATCAGTCCATCATCTATGCGCTTTTTGGCCTCTTCTAGCGGTTCAAGATAGGGAAAGGTGTAGCCCATAAGAATCTGCAAACCTTTGGAGTCCGCCAGGTCTACCAGCGCTTTTGCTTCTTTGGCGTGCAGCACCATTGGTTTTTCCATTAGCAAATGGAGGCCGTTTTCGAGCACCTCTTTCCCAACTCTATAATGCGCGGCGTGAGGAACTGCCACGATAGCACCCTTAATATCGGGGTGTGTCTTGAGCGCTGCTGGCAAATTGGTAAAGGCTGCGTCCACGCTATATTTATCAGCAGCAGCTTTGAGTGCGGATGGATTCGTATCGACCAAAACTATTTCCGCACGGGGATTCGCTTTGAGGGCGGGGATATGGGCAGTAGTTGACCACCATCCCGTACCAATGACGACAATTTTGACTTTTGACTTCATAAGATTATCTCTCCAGGTTATGAATAAAAGATGGGCTAATTTGCGACGTTTGACTTTTCCCTCTGATTATGATACGGTTTTTAAGAAATTCAACAAATGAAGCGAAGTTTCAACAAATTTCAACAAAGATCAGCAGCGATCGACGTATGACCATAAATCGTTATTCCTGAAATTTTTGTTCTTCGAAAAATGGAGCACTAAACATGTCCATCGCAGGAAAAATCGCGATTGTTACAGGTGCGGCACATGGAATCGGTGAAGCGACGGCGCAAGTATTGAGCGAGCAAGGAGCCACTGTCGCCATTGTGGACATTGATCTTGCTACCGCGCAGCAGGTGGTAGCGAAGATTAATGCAAGCGGTCGCAAGGCCAAGGCCTATGATTGCGACGTATCCAAGCCAGCCGCCGTCGAGCAACTCGCAAAAGACGTAGTGAGCGACCTCGGCAGTGTGGACATTCTTGTCAACAATGCCGGAATCTGCCCGCGAATTTCCATTGCGGACATGACAGAGGAATGGTTTGATAAGATTGTCAACGTTAACATGAAGTCAGTTTTCTTTCTGAGTCGTGCCGCCGCTGAAGTGATGAAGCAGAAAAAATGGGGGCGTATCGTCAATATCAGCTCAACGGGCGGGCGGATTGGGGGTCTTTACAACTCGACCGTATACAGTGGGACCAAAGCCGGGATTATTGCTATCACCAAGACAATGGCACGCGAATACTCCGCGTTTGGTATACTAGTCAATAGTATTGCCCCCGGCGCAGTTGATACGCCAATGATGACCAAAGGCATGGCGAATCTCGATAGCTATCTCCAGACTGTTCCACTACGACGCCTGGCGCAACCCATTGAGATCGCCCATTCAATCGCTCATCTCTGTTCGGATGAAACGACCTGGGTAACTGGCGCAACGCTGGACGTAAATGGCGGCGTTGTGATGTACTAAAGTGTCATATTGTCCAAGAACGATGGAAACGACTTCAACAACTTTTGGTCGCTCAGTAGCTTTTTTGGCTGAGAGACCGATAGAAGTGGGATTTTAGCAACATTGACTACTTTTGGCCGCCGACGTAATATCCTGCGTATTCTGTCAGAACAAAGCAGCGTCCGGGTGAGCGATCTTGCGGAGCTGCTGGACGTATCGCAAGGCACTATCCGCAATGATCTCACAGCGCTCGACGACGAACAACAATTGATGCGCGTGAGAGGGGGTGCGGTCACACGCGATGAGGGCATGACTCAACGCTGGATTCGTCCCCTGCGAGCCAACGAAACAACTCCTGATCAGGCAGCCGCCAAGTTAAAGATTGCGCGGTGGGCGGCAGAACTCATCGAAAATGGCGATTCTGTGCTGTTTGATGCCAGTGTCACCGTTCAAAGTATGGCCCCCTATCTGAAAGATCGTCGCAAGCTGACGGTCGTGACCAACGGCCTGGATGTTGCGCGCGCAATGGCTGAGAACTCATCGAACACGGTCATTTTGATTGGCGGAATTCTGGGACAGGATGGTCTGTCGGTAAGCGGCTCCCTGGCTGAAAAATACCTCAAGGAGCTACACATCCAACGAGCATTTGTGACTTGTTCCGGTTTCTCTCTGGAGGACGGCCTGACCGAGCTTGATATCCATCAGGCGGAGATCAAAACGCAGATGGTGCGCTCCGCAAGGGAGACTATTGCGCTGATCGACTCCAGTAAATTTGGGAAGCTTGGGCTAACTCCGTTTGCGAGTGTTAAGGAGATTGACCACGTTTTCACCGACAGCGAGATCAGCCCCTCTACAGTTGAAAAACTGCGGGAGCTTGTTGCGAACCTGACGATTTGCGAAGAACACACCGTCTCGTCATTATCGCAACAGCACGAGCGGGACCGTTCTCATTACCGGATCGGCTTTGCCAACCTATCTGAGGCCATCCCATTTGCCGTTGACGTCCGCCGCGGACTTGAGAGGGCAGCCAAAGAAGCCGGGAATATTGACCTGGTTGTCGCCGACAACGAATTGAACACTGATACGGCGGTGCGCGTTGCCGAAGAACTGATCAGTAAACAGGTCGATCTGATGATCGAGTATCAGATTGACGAGCGCATCGGCGGGCTGCTAATGACCCGGTTTCAGCAGGCGCAGATTCCGGTTATCGCCGTCGATATTCCGCTAGTCGGGGCAACTTTTTTTGGTGAGGATAACTATGGTGCCGGGCGATTGGCGGGAAAAGCGCTCGGCGAATGGATCGCTCATTACTGGGATGGACAGTTCGATATTCTCGCAGTTCTTGAAGAACCGAGGGCAGGAACACTGCCTGCAATGCGGATGCAAGGGCAGATTGAAGGTCTCTCGGAGGCATTGGCTGGCTTCCAGCCGCACCACGTGTACACACTCGATTCTGGCAATACAACCGAAACCAGCGACTCTGCCATGAAAGCGCTTCTGAGCGAACTGCCCGAGCACTACCGGATCGCGGTCATCTGTTTCAATGACGATGCTGCTATCGGCGCATTGTCTGCGGCATGTGCTGTCGCTCGCGAAGATAACATGGTCATTGTCGGGCAGGGGGCCGACCGTCGCGCGCGCGAGGAAATTCGCAAGCGTGGTTCACGAATAATCGGCTCGACCGGTTTCATGCCCGAACGCTATGGTGCGCAACTGATCGAGGTCGCGCAGAAGCTTCTAAGGTGCGAACCCGTCCCGCCCGCGATATATAACGAGTGCGTGTTTATCAACGCTGGCAATATCGACCAGTACTATCCGGGTTGAGCGCGTAAGCGCGCATTCCGATTACGACTGTTACATTTCAAGTGCGTATTTGTGAACTGTTTCCTCAACAACATCGGCACCCAGACCATAGCCTTTCGGCGCGACAATCCAGCCATCATCGTGAGAAACCGGGTTACGTACCAATTCGTGATGCATCGCACTTTCGGTAGGCTTTAGCTCAAAAATGGTCGGGCGAGTCGCCGTCAGCGACAAATGAATACTGGCAGCCGTATTGATGGCTGTACTCCAGCTATGTGCATCGAACGCGATATTGTATTCTGCTGCCAATTGGATGGCGCGGTGAGTACCCGTGATTCCCTCGGCCCGCCCTGGATCAATGAGTACGACATCGGTAATATGCGCTGCATACAATTGGTGATAGGCATCCAGTGTAAAGTAGCGTTCACCAGTAGCGATACGCATCGCTGGTACAGCAGCGCGCAGGCTGTGATAGCCCGATGTATTGTTGGGGGGAAAGGGGTCCTCAAGCCACAGCAGGTCATAGGCATTGAACAATTGGGCACGCCGAATCGCCGTGGGAATGTCCCAGTGCACTTTTGCGCCAACATCGACAATAAAGCCTGCTTTTGGACCAATTGCCTCGCGCACCGACCTGACAAACTGTACGTCACGTTCTTCGTCAAACCCCAGGTTGGCATGACCTTTTTTCCCAAAACCGACTTTGACGGATTGGTATCCGTGATTGATATGGCCCGAAAGTTCGTCCGCCATTGCGTCAATAGTAGCCGCCTTTGGGTGGGAGCTGGCGCAAACAGGTAGCCGTTCTTGCTTTTGACCGCCGAGCAGCGCATATAGAGGTTGTTTGAGCAGTTTACCTTTCAGGTCCCAGAGCGCCATGTCGAGCGCACTAATGGCAAAGGCCGCGATGCCTCCCGTGTTGCCATACCACCATACTTGCTCGCGCATGGCTTCCCACAGCGTTTCAACGTCTAAAGGGTCATGATCCTTGACCACGTCTGCCAGCCCATATTTTAACAGGGCGGCCGTGGCAAATGTGGGTTCCCGGAAAAGCGTTATACATTCCCCCCACCCGACGGTACCATCATTCGTTTCCAGACGAACGATCACGACATGGCGCACAGAATTCGCATCATTCGGTTCTAAGTACCCTATAGGGAAAACATCAAGTTTCTTAATTGACATTCAGTAAGCATCCTTGACATTTCTAATGATTTTCGCTTAGTATAACTAATGTTCGACAAGATTCAACAAATATCAACAAGATACAGTAGGTTTCTCACAGAAAACTTTTATGGCTGAACAACTTGTAGTTTTCGATTCAAATCTCATGCTCTGGCAATCGCACCCTACCGTCCCCGATCTTATGTTGAAAATCTTTGAAAGCCGTGCAACGGGCCGTGGTTACGATGCTGTACTTGTAAAAGTGCTTACCGGGAACAAAATAGACTGGCACTCACATGCTGAGGCGAACGAGACGATATACGTTATTCAAGGCGTTGGAGAGATCTTAGGAGCAAATGGTGAGCAGCATCAGGCAAGCGCTGGCCCAATAAAGCTGGCGAGAGGGTCGGTTGTTACCATCCCGGTAGCTCTGCGCCATGCTGTTTTTAACACGGGATCCGAACCGCTGCTGATTTTTGCGTTTCATTCCCCTGCGACAGTTTAACAATTTCACACGGAGTGAAAA